>JACCDS011844206.1_pt1 | contig 24263 bp, 18 predicted proteins | sample 7446441 | NCBI WGS metagenome assembly JACCDS01 (sample SAMN15323445, study PRJNA562643) | freshwater metagenome | isolation source: river surface water | place: USA:Blue River Watershed | collected 2017-08-17 | reverse complement strand
TGATTGTGCCGATTACGCTGTTGTCCGCGATGATTGGGGTTTGGATCTTCGGCGGTGACAACAACATCTTTACCCAAATCGGCCTGATTGTGTTGGTCGGTCTTGCCACCAAAAACGACATTCTGATTGTCGAGTTCGCCCGGGAAAAACAACAGCACGGCATGAGCGCGCTGCAAGCAGTGCAGGAAGCGGCCCGTTTACGGTTACGCCCCATTCTGATGACGTCAATTGCCTTTGTCATGGGCGTGGTGCCGCTGGTGTTTAGCAGTGGTGCCGGCGCCGAGATGCGTCAGGCCATGGGCGTGGCGGTATTTGCCGGCATGATTGGTGTGACCCTGTTTGGCCTGCTGTTAACGCCGCTGTTTTACACCATGCTGGCCGGTAAAAAACCAGCGCAAATCAGCGAAAATACTAACCTGCCAAATCCTGCCGGGGTGACTCATGACTAATTTGTTTCGTCTATCTGCTGTGGCACTGCTGCTGAGCCTCGGCGGCTGCGTCAGCAGTGACTATCAGGTACCGGCACAGCTAACTGCTGATCAGCCATTGCCGGCTCAATATCAGCTTGAAGCGACTCCTGCCCGCTGGTGGCAGCAACTGAACGACCCACAGCTGATGACGCTGCTGCAACAGGCAGGCGCGCAAAACGCCAGCTTGCTGGCAGCCAGCGCCAACATAAAACGCTATGCAGCGCTGCAAAGCGATGCTGCAGATAATGATCTGCCCCAGCTCACCGCAACTGCAGGCATCGAGCGTTCACAGCAAGGCAAAGATGGCGTCATTTCCAGCCGCTATCAGCAAGGCGCCAGTCTTGCCTGGCAGTTGGATTTATCCGGCGCTGTTGCGCTGGTCGAACAAGCTGCACAGCAAGACCGCGAAATCGCGCTGTTGCGGTTACAGGAAGTACAGTTGGCCGTGCTGACGCAAGTCGCAAGGCATTATGGCGACTGGCTGGGCGCTCAACTGCAAATTGAAGTGGCGCAGGCTAATCTGGCGAATCTGGCCAAGACCCGCAGCATCGTGCAGGCGCAGCTCGATGCCGGCAGTGCTTCTGCGCTGGAACTGACCCGGTTACAGGCGCAGGTGTATCAGGTCGAAGCCGGATTACCGGCACTGTATCTGCAGCAATCTCAGGCCGAATTGGCGCTGGCAGCACTGACTGCGCAAACGGAGGTCAAGCTGACCAAGCGCAGCCTGCCGCAATTCAGTCAACCGCTGGCGCTGTCGCAGTGGCAGGATGCGCTGGCCAAACGACCCGATCTGGCGATTGCAGAGCGTCAGCTGGCTCAAGCTCATACTCAGCTGGCTATTGATAAAGCCGCCTGGTATCCGCAGCTGTCGCTGCAGGGGTTTCTCGGTTTTGTTTCGCTCGGTCGTGTTAAAACCGGCAGCGATCAGCAGAGCTGGAGCCTGGCGCCCAGCCTGAGCCTGCCGGCGGCGGATCCGATGTCTGTGGCCGATCGCATCGACGCCAGCACCGCCGGCACTGAAGTGGCGCTGCAACAATATCGGGCTCAGGTGTTTGCTGTGGTGCGGGACCTTAAAGGCAGTCTGGATACCTACAACCAGGGCCGGCGTGCGCAGTTATTGCAGCAGCAACAGTTAGCTGCCAGCGCTGAAGCGGTAAGGTTGACACAATTGCGTTATCAAAGTGGTATGGCCGATTTTCTGCAACTGCTGGATGCTGAACGTGAGCTACTGAGTGCCCGCGATCAGGCCGCCAGGCTCAGCCTCGCCAATTATCAGCATATGGTTGGGTTGTATCAGGAGTTCGCCGCCGGGCTTGCTTTATAGGCCTTTAGCAGCTGGCTGCACTTCAAGCTGCCAGCTGTATTTTTGCAACAGCGCTTTAAAATCGCCTTGGCTGGCGCGAGCGCTGATGTAATTATCCAGCAGCTGGCGCTGCAGCGGTTTTAAGCGCGGCGAATACACACAATGCAACTGATAGTGTGCCAGCGGAAGCTGTTGCAGCCGGTTCACCGGTAACAGGTAATGCGCCTCAATTTCTGACATCACTACAGTGTCGGTTTTACCGGCAAGGAAAGCCGACGCAGCTTCTTCCGGCGACGAATAATCCTGTCGGGTTAAACGTCCGGCTCGAAACAAAGGCTCTAGTTCCGGATATTTGTAGCCACTGGTCGTTGCGACCAGGGCTTTTCGTTGTGCCAAGCCCTGCAGATCCTCCATCGGTTGATGACTGAGCAACACATCGGCATAAGCAAACAAAGGGGGACTCCAGCGCAACAGTGGTTCGGGGTACCAGGCCGGATTGGCCCGGCAATACACATCAGCGGCACTTTTTAACAATGCGCCGGCGATATCAGCCCGGCGAAATGCCTTCAGTTCTAACTGCATGCCAAGCTGTTGACTTAGGTCGCGATAGATATCAATCAGATAACCAGAATGTGGGGTTGTATCAGAACCGCGGATAAAGGCCGGAGGCGTAATAAAATCACCATAGACAGCGACCAGCTGTCGCATCTGCCGCCAGCACCGGACTGGTCATCAGGCAGGCGCCCATCAATGTCAGAAATTTTGATTTTTTGCCCACAACATCAATCCCTGTGGTTTTTTTGACCAGTCTACGCGATGGACCGCTGACTGACTAGTCAGAAATGTGGCTGTGTCAGACCCGCACGTTCACGTCGGCGATAAGTAGGATGCTTCACAGCGCTATGCCCAACCTGGAAGCGCTGGCAAAAGAACTGCAGCACCGCATCCACGCTTAAACGGGCGTAAGGTAGTTGATGCCGGGCAATCACTGCAGCGCCCAATTGGGTCAGGATTTGCTCCAGCGACTGGCCTGTTGGTTTTGGTAAACGATAGAGTTGAAACAGAAAATTGATGGCGGACACTGCATAAGAAGCCCCCGTTTGCACCCGGATCAATTGCAGTTCCTGTAAGCGGAAGCCAATGTCGCGGATACGTTGTAAGCGGATGTGCTCGGTCATGATGCGGGTCCATTATCAAACTGCAGATACAGCTTTATCGGACCTGCCCGGTCAAACTTGAGCGACAATCGTCACTCGATCCGGCGGATAGAATTTAACCCCAGCCAGATCAGCGAGTTAATTCTGAAATGGCAGAGATAGTGTGATCACAGGAAAAATATTTCTGGCCGCCCCTTTAATAACATCATGTGATTAATTAAGCTGTAGGCCTTATTTATACGAGGAGAGCAGCATGATTGCGGTGATTGGCGAAAACGTTATTGATATTTTCACTGAGGCGGATGGCCGTTTTATCGCCAAAACCGGCGGTTCTCCACTGAATCTGGCAATTGCCTGCGCGCTGCAGCAAGTGCCGGTCAGCTATTTGTCACCATTGTCGTCGGACGCTTTTGGCGATGCATTTTTGCAGTTATTGCAGCAACGTGGCGTCACTGCCGGTTGGCCACAGCGTTCTGCCGCTCCCAGTTCACTGGCGTTTGTCCGCATCGACGCCAATGGCCAGCCCAGTTACAGCTTATACCGCCAAGGTATTGCCGATCGTGACTACAGGGCCGACCAACTGATTGCCGCACTGCCGGCGGACTGTCGCATCCTGCATACTGGATCGCTGGCATTAGAACCGCAAGATGCCGCTAAATTACTCCCCGTCTTAAATGCCGCGAAACAACGCGGTATCCGTCTCAGCGTAGATATCAATGTCAGATTGCAGTTTGTTACCGATGTCACGGCATATCGCGCGCATATTGAGCAGGTGCTGCAGCTGGCTGACTATATCAAGGCCAGCGATGAAGATCTGGCTGCACTCTACCCGGCAATGGACCTGCAAAGTGCCGTCGGCAAAGTCCGCGCGCTGGCTCCCACCGCTTTGCTGGCGCTGACCTGTGGTGCCGAAGGGGCGATGCTATACCTCGGAACTCAGTCCATTGCACAAGCCGTGATCCAGCCTGAAATCTTCATCGACACCGTCGGTGCCGGCGATACCTTTTTTGCCAATCTGCTCGTGCAGCTGCTGCAGCTACACCCGGCTGGCGAGGCGCTGAGCACGCTGGATCTGACGCATTGCCGCAGTGCGCTGCAACGTGCTTGTCTGGCTGCCAGTCTGAATATAGCCAAAGCAGGATGTGAACCGCCGGATAAAGTCAGTCTGGATCAGGCACTGGCTCAGCTATAAGCCCGGGGACTTGGTCGGCCACAAACTCTTTGTTATGCTGCGGTTAATACATAATATCTGGAACTGTGGTCGATGAAGAAGTTATTGATTTATATCGCAAACCGGCTGTGGCTTATTATCGGTTTGTATGCAGTCAGCCTGATTTTGGGTGCTGTTAGCTTTGCCGTCCTTGAACAAAAGTCTCTCGCCGACGGTCTGTGGTGGGCCACAGTCACATCACTGACCATTGGCTATGGCGACCTGACACCTGTCACTCCGGCCGGTCGCATTGTCGGGATTTTATTTGGCCACTTCTGGATTTTTATCGTGATCCCGATGATTGTCGCCAACATCATTATGCATCTGGTCGAAGACAAGCATCTGTTCAGTGACGAAGAACAACGCGAGCTGATGCAGCGCTTAAAACGGATTGAAGCCAGACTGACTCAACAGGAACAGGAACAGGACCATACCCGTTCCTGAAATCAGCCTGCTTACGTTCCTATTCTTGCGCCTGTCAGCGTTTAGCGATCTGCTGCTGATAAGGCGCCAGCCACTGCGCAGCTTGCACGTGGACCGATTCCAGCTGATGCCACTGTGCCAGACACTCCTTCGAATTAATCTGTAACAACAGATAACCGCGGTGTGCCAGTTCGCACCACTGCAATTCATCAATCAGCTGTGGCAGAACGGTCGACAGTTCTGCCGCCTGAGTCGCATCCAGTTGCAGATATTGTTCGATGCCTGGCGATGAAACAGACGCAGTCGCCAGCTCAGTCGCGACAAATTCACCGCTGCTGGTTTGCAGTTCACTGTGCCAGGCATTATGCGTATCGCCGGCCAGTACCAGCACTTGCCGGCCGCTGGCCCGCAGCATTTGGTATAGCCGTTCGCGCTCAACCGGGAATCCATCCCAGGCATCGAGGTTATAAGGCAGAGCACCCGCCAGCCGTTGTTGTTCCGTTTTGTTTAAGCTACCGGCTGGCCGTTGTTTCAAAGCCGCCAGTTCACGCAACTGCGCCGCCAATGCCGGGCCAGGTTTTGCCAGCGCAGCCAGTGCTTCACCCGGTAACTCCATCCGCGCCATCAAGACTTGTTGTGCCAGGACCTGCCAATGGCAGCCGGATTGCTGTATTCCTTGCGCCAGCCAATCAAATTGCGCATTGCCGAGCAAGGTGCGGGCAGGATCACGCACCGCTTTGACCATGGCCGCGACATCGAGTTGGCCATCGCGCTGAAACTGCGGGAAATCCAGCCACTGGCTGCGGGCACAAACGCGGGTATCCAGCAGATAGAATTGGACTAAATCGCCATATGCAAGACTGCGGTATAACGGTTCGCCATTGTGGACCTGTGGCCGGATCGGCAGCCATTCATAGTACGCCTGCAATGCGGCCAGTTTCCGTGCCTGGAAATCGCCTTCAGTGGCACTGTGGTTTTCGGCACCGTCAGTCCAGGTGTCATTGGCAATTTCATGGTCATCCCACACCAGTAAAAACGGATGGCGGCCGTGCAGTTGCTGCAGAGCCTGATCCGCGCGGTAGCAAGCGTAGCGACGGCGATAGTCGTTTAAATTCAATAGTTCACAGCGATTATCCGGCGCATATAAACGGCCAAATTCAGCTGCCCGCTCGGTGGCATAGCCATCCGCGGCATATTCGTACAGATAGTCACCGAGGTGGATCACCGCATCCAGATCCTGGCGTTCGGCCAGTTGCTGATAGACATGGAAATAACCGGCCGGGTAATTACTGCAGCTGACCACGGCAAAACGGGCTTCGGCTAATGTACCTTGCGGCAGGGTGCGGGTGCGGCCGACCGGCGAACTGAAAGAGCCGGCACGGAACCGATAAAAATAGGCGGTGCCGGCGACCAGGCCTGCAGCATCGACCTTACAGCAATAATCCTGCTCTGCGCGCGCGACACAATCGGCAGCGACCACCAATTGGCGGAAGGCAGCATCTGTCGCGACTTCCAGCCGAAGCGTCACACTAGCCAGCGGCCCTGCCGGGGTAACCCGGGTCCACAACACCACACGGTCATGCAACGGATCACCGCTCGCCACGCCATGGTCAAAGCTCAGTGGAAATGCTGGTTCATCGCTGGCGGCATTTGTTGCCGGCATGCTGACGCATCCACTGACCGTACTAAAACCACCGGCTGCCGCCAACATGGCAGATACCCGTAAAAACTCGCGACGACTCCACTGCTTCATAACAAACTCCTGATTATTTTCGCAGAGTTTGCAAGCGACAGATGACGGCCAGATGACGATTGACATAAAGATCTCAGGCCATAAATCCTTCACAGAAATGTCAGAATTTTGCCGCACAAGCTTGCCAGAATGCGCTCGGCTTCTTCCTGTGGCCCGCCTGAAAAGGCTGAGTTTGTTGTGTATCCTTGTCCTTGGTCCCTACCGAATTCTTGGGATCCATCCAGGCAGCGTCGATTGACGCTGCCTTTTTTATTTATTTGCCACCAGCTGCAAAGGTCAGCGCGGTCAGAGTCTGCGAGTTCCGGACACGCACTACAGTTGTACTGCCACGCGTGACTGATTCAGAGAGCGATTGATTCAGAGAGTGGCAGTCTGCGGGAAAAACGTTTGCCAGGGCGCCGGATGCCCCAAGCCATAGCCCTGGCCATAATGCACACCGATACTGCGCAACAGCACACATGTGGCCTCATCCGGCACAAATTCGGCAATGGTCTGAATTTGCAAACTGCGGGCAATATCAGCCATCGCCCGCACCATCACGGCGTCGGTGGCATTTTGCGTCATCGCTTTGACAAAAGACCCATCGATTTTCAGATAATCCACGGGTAAGTGCTTCAGATAAGCAAATGACGACATGCCTACGCCAAAATCATCCAGCGCGAACTTGCAACCAATTTGCCGCAGGCTGTCGATAAAACGATTGGCTGCCGCCATGTTGGTGATTGCCGCCGTTTCAGTGATCTCAAAACAAATCTTCGCTGCCGGAATGGCAAATAGCTGTAACTGCTGCTGAATAAATGGCAATAAATCCGGGTCACTCAGCGAGGGTCCGGACAAATTAATGGCGATTTTGTCCAGCATTGGCAGCTGCGCTGGTGTAGCCGCCAATTGTTGCAATACGCGGCGGATCACCCAACGATCGATCAAGCCCATCAGCCCCTGCTGCTCTGCCAGCGGAATAAACAACGCCGGACTGACCATAGCACCATCGGAATCGCGTAGCCGGAGCAGCACTTCGAGGTGCAGACCTTGCGGCGGCACGGACAACGACACAATAGGTTGGGCGTACAATTCAAAGCGATGCTCGTCCAGCGCCGTATGCAGCAACGACAATAACTGCCGCTGTTGCTGCAAATGGTTTAATTCAGGCCCATCCGCGTCGACGATAAAATAACGATTGCGGCCCTGATTCTTCGCCAGATAACAGCCGCTGTCAGCGGCCTTCAGCAAGTCGGTCAGACTGCCCTGTTCGCCGCCAAGCGCCACTACACCAATACTGGCACCAATGGTAAAAATCTGTTGTTCCCAGCTGAACCGAAACGCTGCAATGCGACTGAGCAGTTGTTGCAGGTGCGTGCTGACGGCTGACATATTCCGTCCGGCCAGTACCAGACAAAATTCATCGCCGCCGACGCGGGCCAGAATATCGGCGTGGTGCAAATCAATGCTAAGCAGACTAGCCACATTGCGCAGCAACTCATCCCCCGCCAGATGGCCGCAGCTGTCATTGATGTGTTTAAACTGGTCCATGTCGATGTAGCACAATGCGCCGCCCTGCGTGGTGGTCAGCAATGCGGCCAGTCGTTGTTCAAATGCATAGCGGTTTAACAGGCCGGTCAACTGGTCATGCTCAGCCTGATAGCGGATCTGTTGTTGCAGACCATGTTCGCGGCTGACGTCACGAAAGGTCAGCGCCAGCCCCTGTGCCGATTTCACCACCTGCAAACGCAGCCAGCTGGCATGAATGAGACCAGACGGCTGTGGCAGCACCGCTTCAAACGGTTCGCCGGTCTGATCCACGTCCACACAGCGTCGGAAAAACCAGTTGGCACTCAATTCTTTACACAGCAGCGCCAGCGACTGACCGGCCAGCAGCAGCGATGCATCACAGAGCTGGGCTGCAACTTTATTGCTGTGTTGCAGCAGGAAATCTGGCCCGTCCGGCCCATGGCAACGCGCCAGCAGCAAAATCGCATCGAGCGACGCATCAGCTGCGGACTGATACAGTTGCTGGAAACGCCGCACTTGCGCGTCTTTAGCGAATTGGCGGTATAACAATAAACCGATACACAACGCTATCAGACTGCCAATCCCGGCCAGCCACCAGCTGGTCTGCCAGCTATCAGATTGGCTTTGCACACTGAAATGCCAGCGCCGGCCGGCAAAATCCAGCGGCTGCCTGACGACAGGCGCACTGCCTGATAAAGTACCGGATTGATGCAGCACTGCATCGCCGTCCTGCATCAGGAAACTGAGTCCGCCTGCGTCCAGTTCACTGGTATAGACGCCCAAAATTGTGTTGATATCGAAAAACGCCGCGACATAACCATGCGGTTTGCCTTGCATACTGATAGCGCGCATCACGACCAGGCTTTGCGGCCGATCGGGCGGGTACAATACGGCTGTGGTCGCACCGGACGGCACTCCCAGCAGCGTTGGTAAATGGTGTCGCAGCAACTGTTTGCGGTTTTGGGGATCAATCGACCACAACACGTGGCCCTGTCGGTCCAATAACGCTAAATCACGCAATCCCGGCAGCATTTTTGCCAACGTCACCGCCCGGACATTAAACCAGTCAATTTCATTGGCGCTGGCCACCGGCCAGTGTCCGACCAAATCATCGAGCGCACGTACCCGATCTGCCGCCATAATTTCGAGCGCATTACTGACTTGCTGCGCGACAGTGCGGGCTTTGATTTCACTGGTTTTCTGATTACTGATGCCCAGATAAAACGCGACAGCCAGAATACTCAGCATGATAACAACAGTGGCGATACTGGCGACAAGAGCGGGGCGACGTTGCATAGACTTCTCCGGTAAACCGGGGCAGTCTATGTTGTCAATATGACAAAAATAAGTCGGTGATGCCGGGGTTAAACCCCAGTCCAGAGGCTAGCCTGCAGTTGCGCCCTGCCCTGTTGTTTTGCTTTGTATAACAATTGGTCAGCCTGCTGCAGTAACTGCCGCGGCTGATGCTGTTCCTGCGGTACCGTGCTGGACAAGCCGGCACTCAGCGTGACAATGCCGCCGGGCGTCAAAGGATGGGGTATCGCCAGCTGAGTGATTTTTTGTAACATATTTTGTGCCAGATACTGCGCACCGGTCAGATCGGTACGCGGCAATAACACCGCGAACTCTTCACCGCCAAACCGCGCCAGTAAGTCATAAGGCCGGCCTATCGCTTGTTGCATCGTGCTGGCAACCTGACGCAGACATTCATCGCCAGCCAGATGACCAAATTCATCGTTATATTGTTTGAAATAATCGATATCCAGCATCAGCAGGGATAGTGGCTCCTGGGCGCGGCAACAGTTTCGCCAGTCCAACTCCAGCTGTTGATCAAAGCGCCGGCGGTTGGCGATCCCGGTCAGACCATCAACCTGTGAGATCCGGCGCAGTAAATCAGCTTGTTGTTTCAGTTGCAGCTGAGTTTTCACCCGGGCTTTGGTAATAATTGGATTCACTGGTTTATGGATAAAATCCACTGCGCCAAGTTCAAATCCGTGGACTTCGTCCGCTTCATCAAAATGTGAGGTGATGAAAATCACAGGGATATCAGCCAGTTCTGGATCAGCTTTTAATCGTCGGCATACTTCATAACCGTCCATCCGCGGCATCACCACATCCAGCAGGATTAAATCCGGATGCAGCTCGTAACATTTTTCCAGTGCTTGTTCACCATTCAGTGCAATAAACACATCAAATTCATGACGGAACATTTCATACATTACGCGGACATTCAGCTGATGGTCGTCCACCAATAACAAACGGGGCTGCCCGCCCGGTGATGCATACCATTGAGTGTAGTGAGACATCAGTGAACCTTCCTTGTTGGTAATTGCGGCGCCTGTTGTGGCAATGTCAGTTGCTGCAACATATGCAGGGCTGCCGTGAAATTAAGTTGTTCGACCTGCACAGACAGCTCGACAAAGGCGGGATCCATCGCCGCCAGCCGGGCTGCTAAATCAAGCGCAGTTAAATGTTGTTGGGTCAGTGCCAATTGCAATTGCGCCACTAATTCAGCCAGCATTGGCTGTTGTGATTGCAAAGATTCTGGCAGGTTCCCTGACTGCTGCAAGGCCGCAGAGACTTGCACTTGCAGCTGTGGCTCAATTTCAGCAGTAAACTGTTGCAGACTCTGTGTCACCAACGCAGCGATCTCCGTCATATCCGGCGACAACCCTTGCCGTAACGCCTGACCTGCGGCGCGCAGTAACGCCGCCAGCTGCACAGCACCTAACGTAGCCGCGACGCCTTGTAAGGTATGTAAAACGGCCAAACGGTCGTCATTGTTAGCAGACGCCTCGTACTGCTTGCGTTGTTGCTGCCATTCCTGTGGGAATTGTGCCCAAGCTTGCTGCAACAATCCGGCATTTTGACCAAAACGCTGCAGCATCTGCAGCAGGGGTTGCAACAAAGGTTGCGATATAGCCACATCGGGCGTCGATAGCGGTGGCGGTGCGGCCGCAACCATTGGCTGCCGCTGCTGACAGAGCGCCAGTAATTGCGGACATAAGGTTTTCAAATCAATCGGCTTGGCAATGTGTGCGTTCATACCGGCGGCTTGGCAGGCCACCTGATCATCTGCGGTGGCATTGGCGGTCATCGCCACAATCGGCAACTGCTGCGCAGCAAAGCGCTGGCGGATCTGCCGGGTTGCGGCTAACCCATCCATCCCCGGCATTTGTAAATCCATCAGCACTAAATCAAAAGGTTGCTGTTGCACCAGCGCCACCGCCATAAAACCATCGACAGCCAGCGTGACGCGGGCGCCAGCTGACAGCAACAGTTGCTCAGCAACCTGACGATTCAGGGCATTGTCTTCAACCACCAGCAGTGACAAGCCCTGTAGCGGCTTTAACGTGGCTTCAGCCGGCGACGCCAGCTGATGTTGTCCGGGCTGCAGCACTTTTTGTAAGCGCTGTTGTAATTGTTGCGGTGTAATAGGTTTGATCAGTACATCCTGCACGGGTTGGTCACTTTGCCGCGCTAGCTGTTGCAACACTTCGCTCTCAAATGCCGTGACCATCATCAGCAGCGGCGGCCTGTGTTGGCTGCTTTGCTGCAAAATATTGCGGGCAGTTTGCAGCCCATCCATACCCGGCATGCGCCAGTCCAGCAACACCAGTTGATACGGCGAGTCTGCCTCTTGTGCCTGCCGGACTGCCTGTAATGCCGTCTCACCATCGCTGACGGCAGTTGCCTGACAGCCCAGTTGCTGCAAACTGGCCACCAGACTTTGGCGCACCAGTGGTTGATCGTCGACGACCAGTACACGCAAGGCCGCCAGCGCAGATGACTGTAACATCGGCTGTGCATCCAACAGCGGCAAGTCGAGGTCAAAACTGAAACAACTGCCCTGACCTGGTTCACTTTGCAGCTTCAGCTCTGCCGACATCAGCGCCAGCAAGCGCTGACAAATGACCAGACCCAACCCGGTGCCACCAAAACGCCGGCTGATAGAAGCCTCTGCCTGGCTAAAGGCGCTGAACAGGCGTTGTTGTTGTAGTTTGGAGATGCCGATGCCGCTGTCTTCAATGCTAAAACCAAGCCTGACCCGATCCGAGCTGCCGTCTAGTCGCCGGACACGCAGCTGCACATAACCCTGCTGGGTAAACTTCAGTGCATTGCCCCCCAGATTCACCAGCACCTGTTGCAGCCGTAACCGGTCTGCCAACACCACGGCCGGCAGGTCCGGCGCCAGGTCCAGTAATAGTTCTACATGCGGATTCTGATGCGTCGCGCCGAGCAACACCGCTACGTCATGGAAAAACGCCGCCAGTGGCAACGGTGCCAGGTCCAGTTCAAGCCGGCCTGCATCAATTTTGGAAAAATCGAGAATATTGTTCAACAAACTCAACAGCGCCGTCGCCGCAATTTGTGATTTACTGGCATAGTCGGCCTGTAAATCGCTGAGCGCAGTTTGCTGCAACAACTGCAGCATGCCGAGCACTGCATTGAGTGGTGTGCGGATCTCGTGGCTCATGTTGGCAAGGAACTGCGTTTTCGCCTGATTGGCGGCATCTGCCTGCTCTTTGGCTTGGCGCAATTCCATTTCCAGCTCGTGCTGCGCAGTAATATCCAGATTGATACCGGTCATCCGCCACGGGCTGCCGTCCGCTTTACGCTCAACGGTGGCACCGCCCAGAATGTACCTGACGCCATGATCCGGCGTCACAATGCGAAATACCGGATCGTACAGCAAGACACCATCCAGTGCCTGCTGCAAGCGGGCTTCGGTCGCGGCCAAATCATCCGGGTGTACCCGTTCCCGCCAGTGCTGATAGTTCAGGCTGCCCTGCGCCAACTGCGGATCCTGCTGATAAATGTCAAACATCCGGCCATTCCACCACAGCTCATTGTTATCCGGATGCCAGGTCCATACGCCGAGCCGCGCTACATCCGCCGCGATACTGAGCTGATCCCGCAACATGGTCAAATCCAGCTCTGATTGCAGCTGCTCACTGAAATCCAGTGCGATCAGCAAAAAACCCAGTAATTCACAACTGGTATCGCGGATCGCCGTCAGCGTCAGTAATACCGGGACAGAACTGCCATCCTGACTAATCAGCGCACTGCGCCAGGTCTCAGGGGTTCCGGTCCGTGCCAGATGTGCCAACATATCGGCTTGTGCTTCACCGCGAAGTCCTAATTCGCGCGCCCTCAGCGCTAGGTCAGCCGGGCTGAGCAATGCGGTTAACTGCGAGCGACCGGCCACATCTGCCGCGTCAAAACCTAACATCAGTTCGGCGCCGCGGTTAAACAACTGCACCTGACCATCGCGATCCAGACTGATGATGGCCACTTCCGAAGCGGCACTTAATACAGTGTCGATCAGCTGATGTAACTCAGCGCGATGTGCTTCGGCTTGCTTGCGTGCCGTAATATCGCTGGATAAGGCAATATATCGCTCGGTCAGCCCCGCCGCGTTGCGCAGCGGCATGATCACCGTATCGTACCAGCGCAGCTGACCGCTCTGATGCCGGTTACAGATCTCACCACGCCAGGCCTGCTGTTGGCCGATTTGCTGCCAGACCGCCTGCCAGAACAGCGGCGGATGAACTCCGGAATTGACTAACTGATGGGTTTGGCCGATCAGTTGCTGACGGCTATAACCCAGACTCTGACAAAATACCGGATTGACATCGAGGATCCGGCCGGATGGATCGGTTTCCACATACAAAAACTGCGTATTGATGGTTTCAAGCAGAGTTTTATGTTGCCGCAGTGCCTGGTCAAGCTGACGTCGGCTCGCAACCAGTTCACCGATATCCCGTATCGTTTTTGCTGCTGCGATGATGCGGCCTTTTTCATCAAACACCGGCGACACATTGACCAGCACATCCAACAGAGCACCGGATTTGTGTCGGCGCTGGGTGACAAATTGCTTCACACTGTCGCCGTTTCTGAGCTGCTGCAGGATCTGCAACTCCTGATAACCAAGATCTGGCGGAATGATCAAGGCGGTCAGCGGCTGACCGACAGCTTCTGAAGCATCCCAACCAAACATTTGCTCCGCGCCCTGATTCCAGCTGGTGACTATGCCCTGTAAATCTTTCCCGATAATGGCATCATTTGAGCTGCGCACAATCGCCGCCAATCTGCTGCGCTGATCATTGAATTGCTGCCGCGACTGATAAATCCGCATCCCCATACTGGCGCTGAGCGTCAGCAGTAAAGTCAGCAGCAAACCAAGCAAAACATGTAAGCGTGGCGACGGCAAACCGAGGCTTTGGACATAGGTCGGATCTGAGCGCAAAGTCCATTGCCACTGGCGGCCAAACACCGAAGATTGCAGGATCACTTCGCCTGTCATCGCTTGCGCCGACACCATTTCCGCCGCTGATTGAAAAAATACCGTCTGATCGCCGGTGATATCGGCTATCTGCAGATAGATTCCGCGGCTTTGCGGCAATAAATCCTGCAACATCTCGCCGGAGATGAGCGGCGCATAACTCCAGCCCTGCAGCATCAGCTGGCGCTGCGCCACTGAGCCCGGCGTTACCCAGTCGCGATAAACCGGCAATAACATCAAAAAAGCCTGCAGCGGTCTGCCGCTGGCCTGGACCAGCGTAACCGGCCCCGTCAGACGCGGTTCACCACTTTGCATCGCATCCATCGCGGCAGCATAACGGTGCTGTTCGGAGCTGATATCCAGTCCGACTGCGGCGCGATTGCGCGCCAGCGGTTCAATGTACTGAATGATGAAATGTTCATGCGGATGGGCGGCCAGTTCTGTCAATTTAAAATCGGCTGAACCGGTCTGGCGCGCTTGTGCTAAAAAGGCTGCTAATTCAACAGGCGCGACCCGATGGATATAACCAAAACCATGAGCTCCAGGAAATTCGACAGGCAGATCGCGGGTTTGGCTATAGCGGGCAAAGCTCTGTTGACTAAGCGCCGGGCCTGCGGTCAGCACATGCCCACGCACACCACGCAGACCGTATTGATAACGCAACAGCCGATCCTGGCTTTGCTGGACCACTTGCCGGGCGACTTCGGTCAGTGCCGTCTGCGTGCGTTGTTGGTTTTGTTGTTCCAGCCAACCAGCGTACAGCAGGCTGAGCAGCACGCCACTGCAACATAACATGCTGGCCAGCCAGAATGGCCAGCCAATGATACTCCGGGGGCTGCCGACCCGGCCTGAACTCCTGCGAAACTGCAACATGTGGCTGGTTATCCCCGCTGATCCCTGAGGGGCGGTCATCACTGACCCCGAACCTTTTAAGCTAGCAGAGCAACAGTGGATGTCCACTTTTCCGCTACAAAGAAGCGGAAAAAGCTGGTGTTGCCAGCCCGAAAACCTTACATTCAATCAAGTGAATGTTGCCGATAACTTCTGGCAATCTGCAGCGAACTAACAACAAAAAGTGATCAAAAACATTCCGGGAACGTCTTATGTTAAAAAAAATAATCTGGATAGCGGCGATCGGGCTGCTGTTGTTACTGGCGGTTCTGACAATACGAACCCTGAGCTTCAGTCCGGTAGCGACGACGCCTGTGACCCCGGCTGCGCTGAATGTTGATGTGGCAACTGTCAGCCAGCATTTATCGGAAGCGATCCGCTTTCAGACCATTTCTTATGACAACAGTGCCAAACGCGACGTGGCAAAATTCCGTCATTTTATTCAGTGGGTACAGCAAACTTACCCGCTGCTGCAACAACAGCTGGAGCTGACACCGGTCAATGAACTGACTTTGTTGTACCGCTGGAAAGGCCAAGACAGCACTAAAGCTGCCGTACTGTTATCTGCGCATTACGATGTGGTGCCGGTCACGCCGGGAACAGAAAAACTGTGGCAACAAGCGCCATTTTCCGGTGCCATTGCTGATGGATTTGTCTGGGGACGTGGCGCGATGGACGACAAAGGCGCCGCCGTGTCTATGCTCGAAGCGATCACCTTATTGTTGCAACAGGGATTTCAGCCCCCACATGATGTCTATCTGGCGCTGACGCACGACGAAGAGATCGGCAGCAGCGAAGGTGCGGCGGCGGTCAGCACTTTGCTGCAGCAACGCAAGGTCAATCTGGCTTGGTCGCTGGACGAAGGCTCATTTGTGTTGCGTCAGATGGTGCCGGGTGTCGCCGCCGACGTGGCCAGCATTAATGTCGCCGAAAAAGGCTTTTTGAATCTGCAGTTAACGGTGCAAAGTCCCGGTGGTCACAGCTCGATGCCGCCGGCGCAAACTGCCGTCAGTATTCTGGCTCTTGCGCTGACAAGGCTGACCGATCAGCCGGTTGCAGGTGGCATTGACGGCCTGACCGCTGACTTTTATGACCAGCTGGGGCCGCATATGGCCTGGTTACAACGCATGCTGCTGGCCAATCGCTGGTTGTTTGGCCCGCTGCTGGAGCATGAGCTCAGTAAAATTCCGACCGCCAATGCCATGCTGAGGACAACGACGGCTCCAACCATGCTGACCGGCAGTATTAAAGCCAATGTGTTGCCGCAGCAGGCCAGCGCTATTGTCAATTTCCGTCTGCATCCGCGTGATAGCATTGATGCGGTGCTGGCACATGCCACTCAGGTCATTGCCGATCCGCGGGTAGAACTCAGTGTGGTTCAGGGCATGGCAGCATCCAGAGTGTCCGATAAACAGGCTGCGGGTTTTGCCCGGATCAGTGAAGCGGCACAGCGCGCTTACGCCGCCCCTGCTGGAACTGCGGCAACCGACTTGATTGTGGTATCAGGCCTGACCATCGGCGGCACCGACAGCCGGATGTATGAAGCTGTTGCTAAAGACAGTTACCGTTTTAACCCGATGTTGCTGACTTCGGCCGAACTCGGCGGTTTTCATGGCAATAATGAGCGCATCAGCCAGGACAATCTGCACAAGGCAGTGCTGTTTTACCACACACTGCTCGGCAGTCTCTAAGCTACATTTCGCATCATTGAGCATCAAGCCCTGCCCGTGCAGGGCTTGATGCCACTTTAAGTCCGGCGTTGCACAGGACCGGCATCTGCTTCAATTTGTTGTTGTAACGGTTTGGCAAAACCGGCCATAAACGCCCATTCCGCCACAATAAACAGTGGACCAATCAGCAGTCCCATCAAATCATCAACAAATGCCGGCTTTTTGCCTTCAAAATAGTGACCAATAAACTGTAATACCCAACCGACCACAAACACGGCGACCGACGCCCAAAGCCAGTGCGCCCCCGCCCATTGCACCAGTTGCTGTGACAGTGCATAACACAAGCCGCTGAAGCCCAGCATCAGTACACCGAATTTCAGATCCAGCACCAGGTAATACAGGTTACTCAGCACGAACAATAGCAAGGCGGCACTGATTGCTGTGCTAAATACTGGAAATGACAACATACCAAACACACTGATCACAATCAGTGGGATACCGGCAAAGTGCGTCTGAATATTCCGGGGATCGCGATGGTAACGCGCATATAAACTGAGTTGTTCTGTCAGGGTCCGCATTGTTTTTCCTTATTTTTATCGATGAGACTAGCAATGTACGATCGGAGCGGGCTGGATTCTGTCAGGTACCCGACAATTTGCCACCGGGCTGTCGCAGCGACTCAGGATAACAAGGTGCCGTGTTGTGCCAGCTGCACCAGTGCCGGCCGGTTCAGCACTTCGATGGTGCCGTAACGCGTTTGCAGCAGTCCGGCCTCTGCCAGCTGGCGCAGCAGCTGATTGGTGGTCTGGCGCGATAACGATAGCAACTGGCCGAGTTGCTCCTGTTGCAGCGGGATCTGCAGCTGCTGATCATTACTGAGCTGACACAATCGCCGCGCCAGCCGTTGCTGCGCAGGTAACAGTGCCCGATCTTCCAGCTCCACAAATAACAGCCGAAGTTTTACTGTTAACAGCTGGCCAAAACGCTGCCACCACAGCGGGTCTTGTTGCACCAGTTGCTGAAGAGCCGTTTTGGGAAATTGCAGCAGCTGACTGTCGGTCAGTGCCTGCACATCATGGGTACGCGGCATTTGATCAAACCAGGCAATTTCTCCAAGCCATTGCCCCGGCGTCAGTAGTGTCAGCAATGCTTGTTGGCCGGATTGATGTAAGCCGGAGATCAGCAACTGCCCCTGCAGTACCACATAAATGCCACAGAACGGCGCGCCACGGGAAAACAGCGGCTGACCCGCACTGAGCACGCGGCGCCGGCCTTGTTGCAACAATTGCTGTTGTTGAGCGTCGGAAAAACTGCCAAACCAAAGATCGGTTTGTAACACCAGCCGTTCAGCATGGTTCAGCACAGACAGGTCCAGCTTAGCCTCCAATGGAGGTCACAGGTGCTGCCGGCCAATAAGCCCGCAGACCACGCGCAGTCAGCACAGCATCCAGAGCTGCATCTGGTACTGCTGCAGTTTGGCGTTGGCGCGCCAGATACAAGCACAGCGCCAGTGGCCGATCAGCACAAGTGACCAGGGCCTGCTGTTGCAACAGAATAGCGGCCAGTCCGGGCGCAAACCCCCATAACGTCAGCATGAATGCCCCAGCCTGAGCTGGATCGATGGCACTGATATCGCCGGTCGCGCCTTGCAACAACGCCATGCCAAGCTGATGAAACAGTGCCGCGACGACGATTTGTTCCAGCGCCGCGTTATCGAGGCCAAGCCATTGCCCGACCTGTCGACAACTGCTGGCTAATCGCATCGAAGCTAATTCACTGTCGGTAGTACGGCGATCACCGGCCAACGCTGGAGCCACACTGAGCGCTAGTAACAAGCCGTATAACAGACTGAGGCCGAGCCGGCTGATCGCCATCTGCACCGACGCCGTGTCGTGGTTAAATCCCATGTAAGCGGAATTTGCCAGTTGCAACAATCGCGCGCTGAGCACCAGATCCTGCTCTATCACATCCGCTAACCGGTCAATCCGCACATCCGGATCCAGTAATAACTGCTGGAGTTGTTGGATCACTGGTGGGATCACCGGTAAATGCGTGCAGGCCAGCAGCTGCTGATGACAGGCAAGCGGCAGTTTTAACGCTGCCAGAGCCTGCGCAATCTGTATCAGCTGCTCTAGTGCTTGTGGTTGTAGAGGTTGCGGGTAAAACAAATGAAAATCAGCAATATACGGCAGCAGTTGTTCATCCTGACAATCCGGGACTGTCAGCACACGGATACTGTGACTGCCGAGCGCTGCAAGTTCAGGTACGGCTTGCTGTTGCAGCTGATCGACGATCAGCAAGGTCGGACTTGGCTGGGATTGCAGTGCCTGTGCCGTATCTAATCGCAACAAAGTCCAGCCGGCAGGCAATTGCGGCAGGCTATCAGCCGCAGCGCCTGGCTCATCAGCAGCCGGGCACGGCTCGCAAATCCAAAAAATCTGACCTGACACACTCACCTCCGTCTGTGCTGCTGAAGCGGGCTGACTACAGGCGCTTGTTTACAGTCAGCAATGTTGTCGTTGCAACTGATTGAAGCAACGCTTTACGTCGCGACAACATCCAGTGCTCCCTGAAAAACTCAACTGGCCTTTCTAATGAACGTCGTGCTGCAATGAGAAGCGCACTACTACCAGTGTATCGTTTTTTCTAACAGCCGGAACACCGGTACCAGTATGGTTTTATTGTAGCCTTTTTGCCTGTTCAATGACCTGCAGATAAGTCAGACCATGAGTCTGCTGGCCAAGAAACTGATAATTAACATGCTTCATGGCACTGTCGCTGTGCAATAACGCTGCAGCCTGCTGCTGGCCGGATTGTACCTGAATCTTCACCAGAGCCAACAAGAATTCGGCTTGCTGTGATTGCGGCATACTACGCACAATCCGCTGCACACTCTGCTCTGTGGAGGCTGCGCTGCTGCCATCAATGGTCAGACTTCGATAGGTCTGTGGTGCGCTGCAGGCCTGTAGAGTCAATAATATCAACACCAGTACAGCGCTTTTTATCGCAAGACCAACTCTGATGACATTCCGTCTGATTAATGTGTGTTTTCGCATTCCTTCGACCTCACGCGGATTAATGTTAACAATGTGTGCTTTTCAGCTCTTTCTGTTGTAACAAAAAATCTCGTTGTCAACCAGTCAAAGTGCGTGGAAATTTTCCACACAATTTGTAGATCAGTAGCTGCGACCACTTCGGGCCGTCTGGTGATGGCCGTCTTGATCGTCGCAATAACTATCTAGATGTGTTTGTTGTGATGGAACCTCTGGCCTTCAGGTCGGTCAGACAGCGCTACAGGTGATGTGAAGTCAGGGAAACTGTTGTTGCAGAACAAGTTAAATTCATTTTTTGCCTTAGTGCTGTGCTCTTTATTGGCACATCTGGCGCTGGTCGCGCTGGTGCTGCAACAGCAGTTTGTCTACCAGCCGCCGCAGACTCTGCCGGCGCCATTACAGGTATTTGCGGTAACCCGTGCTCCGCAGTTGCCGCCGCCAGTTACGCTGCCTGCTGCAGAACCTGCAGCAAAGCCGCCAGCCCCGACATTCGCGCCGGCGCCACCAAAACAGCCGAAGCCAAAACGAGCAGCGACACGGCCAATTGTCCAAGCGGCCACATCTCAAGCCAACATCAATCCGGCAAAAATCAGCCCAGCCAGCATCAATCCAGCCAATAACAACACAGCGCCAGCTCCAACTTCAGCCGCACCAGCCGACCGGCCGCTTGATCTTTCTGCCGTATTCAGCAGCGTGCAGCAACAGTCGGCGCGCCGGGAATTGTCTGCAGCAGAACTGGCGGCATTATCAGCCCCAAAAACTGAAACAATCACACCATCCCACGCAGTCCGCCGACCGACATTAAAACCAGGTAGCGGCCCCGCCAGCGATGTGCTGGAAACGCTGGCAGACGGTACGCAGCTGGTGCGCGTTGGAAAACAATGTGTGTTAGCCGCGCCCGGCGCCGATCTGCGTAAAGATATTCACAGCATGAAACTGGTTGGTTGTGGCGCCGGTGGCAACAGCGAACAGGATAAAATCGATGCGCACTTTGAGCAGGTGATGTCGAAGATTGGCAAGCACCGCTGAGCCGTAAATTATCCCCTGTTTATCCCTTTGCCGGTTATCGCGAGTACCCGCTCTACGACACTGTTGGCAATGTCGTCAATTGTCGTACTGTGAGAACACCTGATGGTCGGTCTGATACTGAAATACCTGTTGTTACTGTCTGCTCTGCTGACCAGCCTGAAACTGGTCGCCTTGCCTGCCGGCTCCCGGCTGTATCCGTTACCGGATGGCGCCTTACATGTACGGTTGCTGCACCCAGATGCATGCAGAGACCAACACGTCGATACCGCCATCGTACTCATCGCCGGGCCTAACCAAAACTTTCACGCCGACAGTGCCTGGTTTGCCCTGCTACAACCGTTGCTGGCACAGCAGTACCGCACTTATGCCATCGACCGGCAAAGCAGCGGTTTCAGCTCAGATACCGCACAGCCGTCGTACCGCAAGTTTGCCGTTGATTTGGCCAGAACATTGCCACAACTGCAGGCCAAGCAGTTTTTGCTGGTGAGCTTTGCCAGCAGCAGTATCACCGCGCGCTTGCTGGCCGACGATCCGGCCATAGCGCCGCGGCTGGCGGGTCTAGTACTGATGGACCCAGACGTGCCGACCCCCACCGCGCAGGCACTGTATAACGGTTATCCGGCGGACTGGTATCGCGCCAATCTCGCGGTGCTGTTGCCTGAGCTGGCCAAAGGCGCCTGGAATGAGCGCACGGCACAAAAACTCAGTGCCGAACTGACGCATCTGCGTCAGACGGTGCCCGCAGCATTACAGCCGCAGACCGACTGGGATTATCTGCAACAGATCTTCGCAACGCGTCAGCGTATTTCGCGCCAGCAGGCCCGTGCTATTGAGATCGCGGAATATCAGGCTGATTTGGCGCTGTACAATCAAAGCCGCTGGTTGCACAGTCGCGTACCGGTGTCGGTGATAGATGGTGACTTTGAAGCACCGCTGATCGCCGCAGCGACTGACGATAAAGCCTTGCTGCAGCGCTGGCGCCAGGAGGGGCTAGACTGGGGAAAATCACTTGCCGGCAACAGCGGTGGCCGTTATCTGGTATTGGCAGACACTGAACATTTATTGATGTTCAGTGCCGCTCCAGCGCTGGCCGAATTCATTGGCCAACTGCTGGCTACCCCTGCCGCCACAAAAACTGCGGCCCGCTAATGCCCTAGTTAATCCAGCCACTTCAACCCGCCAGCCGGGCGCCCAGAATAGCCGCACCGCGCTCGCCGCTGGCGGCACCATATTCGGCGCGGCGCACCGGCGGCACTGTGACCCCACTGAATAAATGCCGGCCAATCGCTGCCGGCAAGGCCTGAAAAATTTCGTCAATGTCGGACAAGCCGCCACCAATCACCAATACATCCGGATCATACGCCAGCACTTGTGCTGCCAGGGCGGCGCCGAGTGCATCGAGATAACAGGCAAAACAATGCTGTGCCACTGGCTCCTGACGCCGCAGCGCCTGTAACCAGTCATAGGTGGTTTTGTCCTGCTGACTGAAATGACTGTAAAGCCGCGCGAGGCCAGTACCGGAAATATAGGTCTCGGCGCAACCTTCCAGACCACAGCCACAGCGATACAGCGGCAACTGATATTGCATCAGCACACGGGCAGCGATGGACTGATGACCAAGCTCACCGGCCAGCTGATGCCGGCCCTGATAAATCTCACCATCGACACATAAACCGCCACCGGCTCCTGTGCCGAGAATAACCCCAAACACCCGGCTGAAGCCGCGACCCGCACCTAATAATGCTTCCGATAACACAAACAGCCGGCAGTCATTGCCGATCGCCACCGGCCGTTGTAATTGCGCGGTCAGATCGACGCCAACCTGCTGTTGATTCAGACAGGCTACATTGGACGAGATCACCAGCCCTTGTGCTGCCACTACACCTGGCAGCGCAATACCAACCGGGGCTTTTGCGCCAAATTTGGCATCAGCCAACGCGACCTGCGCATGGACAGTGTCGAGAAACTCATCGTAGTCAGTGGTCGGTGTCGCTACACGCCAGCGTTCTGCCAGCGCAAACTGCTCATCAAATACGGCGATTTCGATTTTAGTGCCACCAATATCCAGGCCATATATCATCTGGCTCACTCCGTGTCTGCGCTGGGCGAAAATGGATATAAGGTCACCCCCTGCACCACCCGGTTCACTTCACCGGTCGGGCACGGATTGTCCGGCGAAATCCCGAGCTGCAGCGCCTTAAAAAAAGCCAGCGCCTGACAATATACAATCAGCGGCAGCGCCAGCCAGGCATCCAACAGTGCATCACCGCCTGTAAAGCTGTCGGCATGCAATAAAGTGGTATAGGCCGCCCGGCGATCCCGGGTGACTTCTTCAAACAAATCAATGTCATATTTTGCGGTGTAACCGTCGTTAGATCGCAGGATAAATACCTGCGTCTGCGCATTGACCACCGATTTTGGCCCATGGCGAAAACCCAGTGTGCTTTCATAAAAGCTGGTGATTTGACCTGCGGTCAGTTCCAGGTATTTCAGCGCCGCTTCGCGGGCAATGCCGGCCAGCACGCCAGAACCAACAAACACCACGCGCTCGGCCGGTAATTCAGCCTGATGGCGGATCGCAGAGCTTTGTGCCAGCAGCTGTTCAGTCACCGCGACCGTGCTTTGCAGCTGCACGGCATCCGGGCAAAACAGCCACAAGGTTGCCAGGTACATGCCGGTAAAGCTGCTGGTCATGGCAAAACTGCGGTCATGACAGGCGTCCGGCAGCTGCAACACCGCACTTTGCCGGTGTTGCCGGCCATATTGAGCCAGTTGGCCATCGGCATTGCAGGTGATCACCAGATGGCGGCAATCCGGCAGCAGTTGATCTGCCAGCTGCACGGCTTTCAGACTTTCCGGGCTGTTGCCGGATCGGCCAAAACTAACCAATAAAGTAGGCTGATCAGCATGGAAATATTGCGCCGGATTGCTGACCAGATCTGTAGTGCTGATCGCCTCCAGTCGCTGCGTGTTTAACGGCGATTGTGCTGCCAGCTGCGACGCCAAATGTGGTAACAACGCCTGACCGATATAGGCCGAGGTACCGGCGCCGGTCAGAATGATCCGCAGCCGCGGCTGCGCCAGCTGCCCTTGCAGATAATGATTCAGCGCAGTATCTGCCTGAATTTGCGTGATAATTTGCTGCCACAGTGCTGGCTGCTGGGCAATTTCACGCGCTGTCCACTCTGCAGCGGCCTCACGCAGTGCGTTGCTGCCAAGACCCAGCCAACGATCATCCGATAAATTATAAAGTCCCACGGCCACTCTCCTGTACTACTTTTCAGGCGGCTTCTGCACGCTGTGCATTGACGCGACAATCACCAACCAGACCACAGGCGCTGGCATACATCTGCAACACCAGACCGATGTGGTGCTGCAGCAAAGCTGCTGGCGCGCTTTGCTGCGTAACGTGCAGCGTACCGTTCAGAATGGCCTGATATTGCAGCGGCATAAACTGACTGAGCAGTGGTAGCGGAATGGCCACGGTACTGAGATTTTGCAGCAGACAG
>JACCDS011983265.1_pt1 | contig 24268 bp, 27 predicted proteins | sample 7446441 | NCBI WGS metagenome assembly JACCDS01 (sample SAMN15323445, study PRJNA562643) | freshwater metagenome | isolation source: river surface water | place: USA:Blue River Watershed | collected 2017-08-17 | reverse complement strand
GCGACCATCGAGGGCGACCTGACGCTGAAGGGCGTGACCAAGAAAGTCGTGCTGACCGTCACCTCCTTCCTCGCCATGCCGCACCCGATGCAGAAGAAGGATGCGATCGGCGCGAACGCGCACACCACGGTCAAGCGCACCGACTTCAACATGGGCAAGTACGCGCCGCACGTCGGCGACGAAGTGCGCATCGACATCGCACTCGAGGCCGTCAAGCAGTAAGCCTGCGCGCCTGCCGATACAATGCCCGCTGGCTATCCGGCGGGCATTTTTCTTTGCGGCGATGACATCAGACAAACCAGCAGCACCCGCGCACGCGATGCGGCAGATACCTTCCGGCGTCTGGGCGCTCGGCTTCGTCAGCCTGCTGATGGATATCTCGTCGGAGATGATCCACAGCCTGCTGCCACTATTCATGGTCGGCACGCTCGGCGCCAGCGCGTTGGCGGTCGGCGTCATTGAAGGCGTGGCCGAAGCGACCGCGCTGATTGTGAAGGTGTTCTCCGGCGCGCTGTCGGACTATCTCGGCCGCCGCAAGGGGCTGGCGCTGCTCGGCTATGCGATGGGCGCGTTCTCCAAGCCGCTGTTCGCGCTCGCTTCCGGCAGCGGCCTGGTGCTCACCGCCCGCTTCGTCGACCGCATCGGCAAGGGCCTGCGCGGTGCGCCGCGCGACGCCCTGATCGCCGACCTGACACCGGCGCCGATCCGCGGTGCCGCGTTCGGGTTGCGCCAGTCACTCGACACAGTCGGCGCCTTTCTCGGCCCGCTGCTGGCCGTCGGCCTGATGCTGGCCTGGAACAATGATTTCCGTGCAGTGTTCTGGGTCGCGCTGATCCCCGGCCTGCTGTCGGTGCTGGTGCTGCTTGTCGGCGTACGCGAACCGCGCGCGCAAGCGGCACACGTGCGCCGCAATCCGGTCACGCGCGCCAATCTCGTGCGCATGGGCCGCCGCTACTGGTGGGTGGTCGCCATCGGTGCGGCCTTCATGCTCGCGCGCTTCTCCGAAGCCTTCCTGGTGCTGCGCGCGCAACAGGCCGGCATCGCAATCGCACTGGTGCCACTGGTGATGGTGGCGATGAACGTGGTGTATTCGGCGTCGGCCTACCCATTCGGGTGGCTGTCCGACCGCGTCAGCCACACTACGCTGCTGGTGGCGGGCCTGCTGGTACTGCTGGCCGCCGACCTGGTGCTGGCGCTGCCGCCCACCGCGCTGACGCTGCTGGCTGGCGTGGCGCTGTGGGGCGTGCACATGGGCATGACGCAGGGACTGCTGGCCGCGATGGTCGCCGAGACATCGCCGGCCGACCTGCGCGGTACCGCGTTCGGCTTCTTTAACCTCGTGTCCGGGGTCGCACTGCTGGCCGCCAGCGTGGTGGCCGGCCTGCTGTGGGACAGCGCGGGCGCGGCATCCACCTTCATCGCCGGCGCCGGTTTCTGCGTGCTGACGCTGGTGGCAATCATGCTGCGCCGCTGAGCCGCGCGCCGTTACTTCGCAGCTGGCGCGACCACTGCGGCCGGTGCCGCCGGGATGTAGAGCTTGTCCTTGTCCAGCCGGTAGGTCCACGGCAGACCAGCATTCTTCCAGCCATTGACAACGCGCTTGCCGGCGTCAGGCCCTTCCCTGGCGACGTCACCCTCGAAACCATCGACGACCGTGTACACGCGGGTGTAACCAAGCTCGGCCAGCAGGTTGACGGCCTTCGACGAACGGTCGCCGGAGCGACAGATCAGGATCACCGTCGCGTCCTTGTCCAGCCCTTTGGCCGCAAGCCGGCGCGCGACCTCGGTGTCGAAGTCGTTGTTGTACTCCAGCCGGAAGCGGCCGGCCTTCTCGTCCCAGGCAGCGTACGGCGGATGCTCCAGCAGCGGCACATGCGCATCGACCAGCGTGGCCATGCCGGTATAGCTGACCTCGCCGCGCGTGCGGATGTCAATCAACAGCGCGCGCTCGCCCAGCTGCTGCTTCAGTACAGCGGCTTCCTTCGCGTCGAGGTACAGGCCGGGCTTGGTCTGCTTGGCTTGCGGCACCTGGGCGGCCTCGAGCGCCAGGGCGGACGAGGCCATCGCCAGCGCCAGGGCCGCCAGTACGCCCGGCAGGCTGCGGCAGAATAATTGCTTGATGGTCATGGCAAGGTCTCCGTGATCGGGTTCGCTGCAGGCAGCTTGGGAAAAAATCTTAGCACGCAGCGACTGCGCGCAGCCGGGGGCGCGCGGCGCGCCGGCTTGCCGCCGGATTGACAGCCGCGCCTTCCTCGGTGAACCTGCGTCTGCGCACTGCGCGACCGGCTCTCTGCCTAACCCGCATGCCATCGACCAGTAGCTCTCACACAAGACATACACACAACCATTACCGGAGGAAGACATGAACCCATCCCGCGTCCTGCCTGCGCTGCTGCTCGTTGCGGCTGCCTTGCCGGCTGCTGCCGAAGTCACGTGCGGCACCTACCTCAGCCGTCCTGCAGAAGGCGGAGCGCAGGCCGCGCTCGGGGACAAGGTCAGCATTGTTGTCTTCCACAATGTCACCCAGCTCAACGCCGCGCAGGGCGGGCGCTATGACGGCCCGGCAGGCAACTGCGGCGGCACCGTGACGGTACTGCCCGACGGCCAGGCACAGGCGGCAGGTGCGTGCACGGTGATGGATGGCGACGGCGATGTGGCGATCTACCAGTTCCTGCACCTGCCGGGCGAGCCGCGCGGCAGCTTCCGCCGCGCTGGCGGCACCGGCAAGTTCGCGCAGGATTTCAGGACCGGCTGGTACGAGCAGACCGCGCAGCAGGAAAACGGCGCGAATGGCCTCTGGGGCGGCGACGACGCTACCGTCTGCCAGTAAGGCAGACGGTAGCCGGATCGGGCGGACTCAGGGGTTCGCGCCGCCCGCTGCCGGTGCGGCGGCCGGCGCGACCGCCTTGCCGCCGATCTGTGCCTCGAAGGCGCGCAGACGCTTGTAGACCGAGATCAGCTCGACGATGGTGCTCCAGCTGCGCACCAGGAACTGGAACGACATCTCGACGCGGCCGAAAGCGCGCACGATCTGCTGCATCACGCCCAGCGTGATCGTACCGGCCACCACGGTCGGGCCGAGCGCAATGTACGGCACCAGCACACCGAACTGCAGGTAGGTGAACTTGGCGACGTCGAAGTACATGTAGTGGAAGAACAGCCGGAAGTAATTCGCACGCACATGCGTGAACAGTTCACGCACGACCGGCTCGCCGGCACGCGCGCCGTCATCCTCGCCGTGCACGAGTTCCTTGCGATAGGCCGCTTCGACACGCTGGTTGTTGAACTCAAGACCCGGCAGCTTGATGCCGACCAGCGCCAGCACGACCGTGCCCGCCAGCGCGAACAAAATGGCTACGTAGACCAGCGCATGGTCGACCTGTCCCAGCATCGGCACCTCCGACACCTTCTTCGACAGGTTCCACAGGATGGGCAGGAAGGCGAACAGCGTCATCAGCGAATCCATCATGTTGGAGCCAAGCGACTCCATGATCGCCGCGAAGCGCTTGGTGTCTTCCTGTACGCGCTGGCTTGCGCCCTCGATATGGCGCAGCGTGCCCCAGTGCTTCATGTAGTAATCGTTCATCGCCTGGCGCCAGCGAAATACCCAGTGCTTCGTATAGAAACCGAGCAGCACCGCCACCAGCACATAGGTGCCGGCCAGCTTGGCGAAGGTGGTCAGGAAAGCGAAGAACTCGTCAAGGGTCACCGCGCCGGGATTGCCAAGCGCCTTTTGCACCACGTCATAGAAACCACCGAACCAGTCATTGATCGCGACATCGATCTCAACCTGGTACCAGGTGCCGAGGACAATCAGCGCAGCGCCCGGCCATGACCATAGCAGCCACTGGCGAGAGAAGAAAAAGGATTTGAACATGCTTTGTCTCTCAAATAATTTATTTTATTTTGAAGTTCTCGCAGGGATCCGAGCGCTCCATCGGCTCGGTCAGCCACACGTAGTCGTAGCGGCCAGCAAGAGACTTTATCAGTTCCTGCCGATCGCCGTGGCGCTCGTAGAAGCCGACCGACGACATTTTCAGCGAAGGTGCCAGAGCGTCAATCAGCTGCGGCACGCCATAATCGCGGCGCACATGGCCATTGCCCGCCACCAGTACCGCGGGCAGATGCGAGAGCAAAGCATTTGACAGCGAAATGTCGGTCGCGCGTTGCACCAGCCGCATTGGCGCGAGGTACTTGCCGGGCAACTGTCCGCAGTGGCCGTCAACCAGGTCGCCGTCGAGACGCGCGGTTGCCTGCGGCGCCAGCGGCGCTTGCCGGTACGGCCCGGCCAGCGCCTCGGTGAGCGCCGCATCGCCACCGGCCATCAGCTGTTTTGAATAGCCTTTCGGCAGGTTGCCGCCGACCAGCGGCAGTGCGCTCGTCCGGATGGCGTTGAACAACGGCTCATGCAGCGGCCAGCCCCAGCCGCGCCCGTCGAAGCCGGCCACGTCAAGATCCTCGCGCAGCGGGCCGGCGAACGACACCGGCGCGCCGGTCGGCAGGTGTTCGGCGACGACGGTCGTTCCGGGCCGCGCGAAGCGGCCGATCAGTTCACCGCGCAGCTGGTGATGGCGCGCGTTGTCATGCAGTTCCCCCAGTAGCACGACGTCTTGTCCGCGCAGCCGCTCGGCCAGGGCCTGCTCGCTGATCTCGTCGCCGCTATGGAGGTCGATCACCTGGGCGCCTGCGCTCATGGCGCTGCCGGCAAATACCGCGATGCACGCGGCGCGCCACCGTCTTCTGACTGTCATCTTCATGCTGCGTCTCCGTGGCGGTGCGATGCCGCCGGTCGTACTGTTATCGTTATTTTTCCTGAAGCCGGAGCGTCCAGTCGGCCAGCGCCGCCAGCAGCTTGCCAAGCTTCTCGGCCGTGTCCGTATCGGTCAGCTTGCCCTGCGCATCGAACTTCGACGGCGCAGCGGAGATGAAGACCTCCGGCTGGTTCAGCAGGTGCGCATTCAGGTAAACAAACACCTGCCGCAGGTGATACTGCGCACGCGAGGTGCCGAGGCCGCCCGGCGTGGCGCCGATCAGCGCGATGGGCTTGCCGCCGAAAGGTTGCTCGGGCGGGCGTGACGCCCAGTCGATCGCGTTCTTCAGCACGCCCGGTATCGAGTAGTTGTATTCCGGCGTTGCGATCAGCAGCGCGTCGGCCGCCCTGATCTGTTCGCGCAATTGCTGCACCGGCACGGGCAGGCCGTGCGCGCGCACGTCCTCGTTATACAGCGGTATCGCCGACAGGTCGGCGATGGACAAGCTCACACCGGGCGGCAAGACATCGGCGCAGGCACGCAGCGCGGCGCTGTTGAGCGACGCCTGCCTGAGACTGCCGGAAATGCCGAGGATATGCATGATTTCTCCTTGCTGTTTAGGGAATTTTGCAGGACTGCCAGCGTCGAATTTTGCCCGAACCGGCGCACGCCTGCATCGCAGGTGCGCCCCTGACCAAAGAGGCAACCATGGCACAGGACAATCCTCAGGCACGCAGCAGCGGCAATTTCCCGCTCGACGATCCCACCCAGTCACTGATACACGACCACCATTACGTCCGTCAGCTGATGCAGCGCTACCTCGGCACGCAGGACGAGCGGGTCAGGCAGCAGGCCGGACCGCAGATCTGCGACGCGCTACAGACGCATACGACGCTGGAAGAAACGGTGTTCTATCCGCGCGTACAGGAGATCGATCGGGCGCTGGTGGACAAATGCCTGGATGACCATCAAGCCGCCGAGGAACTGCTGGTACAACTGCAGGAGCTGCAGCCGGCCGAGCCCGCCTATGAGGCACTGATGACGCAGCTGCGAGACAGCGTGGTCGCGCATATGGAGCTCGAAGAGCAGCAATTATTCCCGGCCGTACGCAGCGCTGGCATCGACCTGCAGGATCTGGCGCTGCGCATGCAGGCGTATGAGGCCAGCCTGATCTCGACCCAGGCGGCCAGTGGGCGCGGCGCACAGCCGGGCAGCCACCCGCACTGAGCGGGCACTGGGGCACTGGGCCGCTGTGGCGGGCCGCGCCTGACAGCAGCAGCGGGCCACACGGACGAACTAGAGCGGCCCGGTCAGCGGCCCGCCGAATAGCGCCGTCTCAAAAGCCTCGCGGATGAAGCGCAGGTGATCGCGCTCGTTTGACAGCGCTGTCAGGAACTCGGCGGCCATCGCATCGTGCTGTTGCTCGTCGGCGAGCGCGACCAGTACTTCCCAGCCGCCGTTATCTGCCATTTCTGCGAGCAGGATCGCATGCAGCGATTGCGCCACCGTGGTGCGCGGATCGCTGACGGCCTGCAACAGCCCGAGCGACTCGATGCCGGCCAGATCGGCACTCGGCGTCTGTACGGTCGGGTCGCCGCCGAGTGACTGGATGGCCCGGGCGAGCATCGCGAAATGCTGCGCCTCTTCCTCGCGGATCTGTATCAGCACCGGCAGCGGCACGGTCGCATTGCCGGATTTTTCCAGCGCATCAACCTTGTCGATCAGTACGTCATACAGGCGCACGCCCATACGCTCGAATGCCAGCCGCTCACCAAGCTTGTCCAGCATCAGCTGCGGCAATTTGCCCAGCAGCGCGGCGGTGCCAGTGGTCAGCAGGCCTTTCATCGTGGCCGGCGGCGGCACCGAACCGAGCTCATCGGCATCGGCTATGTAAGCGCTGCGTATGTGGGCAATTTCTTCCGGGTCGCCGGAGGCCGGCGGCATCAGCGAGCGGATATCGCGTTCGAGCGCAGCGCTGTCGAACGGCGACATCTGGATGCCCGTGCGATTCATTCCGGTGGGGACCTGCTCTCTCATCATCGCTCCTTGAAGTCGTGCAGAGTGGCGCGCCCGACGGCGGGCGGCGGCTTCGTCTAGTGCAGCATGCCGCCCGCTACGCCCGTAAGGCGCGCGAGCTCGCTACCGGGTGTCCAGACATAACCAGCGGCGACGGCCTCGCTCGGCGAGCCGTCCGCATTGATATCGTGCCGATAGGCCTGCGATGCCGCGCTCTCGCCGGCCTTGTCGACGAACTGCGTGCCGGCGCGGCTCAAGTCGACCTCGTCATGCAAGGTACGGCGCACGAAGTCACGCTGGCTGGCATGGGCGATGGGATCGGGAAAGGGAGCCGGCAGCAGTTCGGCCGGATCGCGTCGATCGTAGTGCCTGAACAAGTCGCAGACGCGATGGAAATGGCCGAGTTCGTAATCGAGGAAACGCTCCCACAGGCTCTTGAGGCGCGTATTGCTCTCCTGCTGCACACAGCTGTAGTAGTGGTAGACCTCGGTCGCTTCGTGCAGCAGCCATTGCTCCAGCAGGCTTTCATCCGGATCGAGCAGTGATTCGTACTGCGTGACATGCTGTTCCTCGACAGACGCAATCTCGGCGTACAGCTGCCGTGCGACCGGATCGGCAAACAGCGGACCGGCGTTGAGGTAATACTGGCTCACCTGGCATTCAGCCGCGACGATGGTCAGCGCATTGATACGTGTGACCGGCGCCGCGCTTGCGCGGTCATACGGGCGGCAGACGTTATCTTCGGGCGCGCGATGCGCGTCGATCGTGGGACGGCCGGTCAGGATGTCGGTGTAGCTCTGCAGGATGTTATTCGGGTCCTTGCCCTCGAGCCGGTCGAGCAGCGCGGAGAAGCGGTACAGGTGGTCGAAGTCTTCCAGCATGCCGAAGCGATAGGTTTGCGCGAGATAAGCGTCGGGCTCCTGCTGTGCGACCGCGGCGGTCACTTCGATGGCGGCCTGCTCGTAGCCCAGCGTGATTTCCAGCGGCGAATGATCCGGACCGAGCAGCCAGTTGATCATCGTCGCCTGATGCTGCTCGATACACCGGATCTCGGCCAGCGCCATGCGCAGGTCGCGCTGCTGGCGCGCGGCAAGATGCTGGAACCGCTGTGACTCCTGCTCGATGCCATTCATCAGGATCACGCGCACGCGCGTGAAGGCGTCGTCATCAAGTTTGCTGATCGGCTTGCCGGCCATCTCGCGCCAGGTAAATTTCTGCTTCTCCAGCGGCGTGCCGCGCACGCTGAAAGGATCGAATGCCATGACCTGCTCCGGTGATCTGCCGACGAAGACCACAGCGCAGGCAAGCGGCATGCCACGCAGCGGCGGCATGAAAAAAGCGGCGCACGCGCCGCTTCGGGAAAGACATCGCTGCCGTTTACACGCGATAGCGCGCGTATCCTGCTTAATCGGCTTTGATCGCTTCGACCTGAATGGCCAGCTTGATCTCCGGCGAGAAACGCGGCAGGCCGATGGTCATGCCGTAGTCGCTGCGATCGAAGCGGCCATGCGCATCGGCGCCGCAGACCTCGCGCTTGAGCATCGGATGAATGATGCACTTGAAGTGCGTTACGGTCAGGGCCATCGGCTTGGTGATGCCCAGCAGCGTCATGTCGCCGTCGACACCGACGAGCTTGTCGCCGTCGAATTTCAGCGCGGTGCTCTTGTAGGTGATGGTTGGATATTTTGCGACGTTGAATATTTCTTCGCCGCGCGCCTTGTCGTTCATCTTCGCGTGGCCGAAGTCGATCGTGCTGGCGTCAATGGCAATGTCGACGCTGCCGCCGGTTTTGGAACCGCGATCGAGCACGATCTTGCCGGAGGACTTGGTGAACTTGCCGCGCCAGAACGAGAGCCCCATGTGGTCCGCCTCGAAGCTCGGGTAGGTGTGCCCCGGCTCGACGTTGTACACCTGGGCGGCAGCGCCGCCGGCGGTCGCCGCGAGCAATGCGGACAGGATCAGGCGGATCAGGCTCTTGGTATGCATGGTTCTCCTCGGTATCGAATCGTGTTCTGGAAAGGTGGCCGGATGACGCGCCATTACTGCGCAAGCACGCGGAATTTGATGAGCACCTCATCGGCGACGATGCTGGTGTCCTTCCATTCGCCGTCGCCGATGCCGAACGCCAGCCGCCGTATCGGCAGGCTGCCTTCGAACACCTGCACCGCGCCCTCTTTCTTCACCGTCATCGGAAAGCTGACGTCAGCGGTCTTGCCCTTGAGCGTCAGCTTGCCGCTGACATCGAGCTTGCCGGCGCCGGCCGCGCGTATCTTGGTCGACGTGAAGCTGGCCTTCGGGAATTGCGCGGCGTTGAACCACTCTTTCTTGCGCACTTCGCTGTTGTAATCCGGATCGCCGAGGTCAAAGCTGGCGACATCGATTTCGACACTGGCCCTGGCAGTTTCCGGCTTGGCCGCGTCAAAGTCGATCTGCACAGCGGCCTTGCCGAACTTTGCATCGACCGGCACGCCCATCTGGCGGAAGGTCGCGCTGACCGAGCTCTTTGCCGGGTCCACCTTCAGGTTCGCTGCCAGCGCAACAGAGGCGCATAGTGACAGCAGCACAACGGCATTTCTTGCAAACATGGTCTCCCTTTTCCTTGTTACGGATGCGTTCGCTCCCCTGGCCGCTCTTACGGCAGCATACGGCGCAGCAAGCCGTCACGGTCTATCCACTGGTGCTTGACGGCGGCCGCCACATGGACGAGCACGAAAACCAGCATTGTATACACGAGCACCACGTGCACTTCTTTCAGCACCGGCTTCAGGCCGGGATCCGGACCGATCAGCTGCGGCAACGGCAGCACCCCCAGGTAGACCACCGGCACGCCGGCAGCGAGGCTGTAGAAATAGCCTGACAGCGGCACCGCGAACATCAGTCCATACAACAGCCCATGCATCAGGGTAGCCGCACGCCGTTGCCAGGCCGGCATCTCGGGCGGACGCGGGGCGCGATGGCGCAAGCGCCATAGCAGCCGGACTGCCACTAACGCGAGCACGGTCACGCCCAGCCACTTGTGCCAGGAAAAATACTTGAGCTTGGTGGGCGTCAGACCAGGGATATCGACCATCACCAGGCCGAGCGCAAACGCCGCCACGATCAGCACGGCGACCAGCCAGTGCAGCCCCACCGCGACCCGGTCATAACGCGGTTCTTCGAACATCCGTGACACTCCTGATTGATACCGGCAAATTCGTATTGTGCATCCAAGCGGGGAACATCGCTCGGCACGCGCGGCGATCACAGCATCCGTACCGGATTCGGCAGCTCGTCGGGGTTCGCGCCGTCAGCCGGGTACTCACGACGCAGGAAGTCGCCAATCGCGCTGACGGCGTCGATGCAGCCAGCGGCGGCATCGCTGCGCCGGAAACCCTGGCGGATGTGTTCGGCTGCTTGCGGCCAGCAGGCATCGCCTTGCGGATGCAGTCCGCGATCGGCGACGATCTCGACGGCGCGATCGGCCAGCAGCAGGTAGACCAGCACGCCACTGTTGTTGGCAGTATCCCAGACCTGCAGCTCCGAGAACAATGCCAGCGCACGCTCGCGTGCGCTCATCTGCTGCAGCAGTTGCATCGGCGTCAGCGATGCCTCCACGACCATGCAGATCTCGCCGGCATGGCCCTGTTCGGCGCGCCCGATGGCGTCGGCGAGTTGACGGCGGGTGGATGGCGGGAAAATCCGGCGCGCCTGCCAGTACGCGCACGCGAAGTGACGGAAGAAGCGCGCCAGCATCACCACCGCCCCGACGCGCCACCGCCGCCAAAACCGCCGCCACCGCCACGGAAACCACCACCGCCACCCCCGCCGCTACCACTTCCCCAGCCACCGGAACCGCGATATCCGCCGCGCCAGCCGCTGCCCATCTGCCCGCCTGCCAGTGTGACGATGACGCCGACGATAGCCGCAATCAGCGCCAGCAACAGGGTACCCGACAGCAGCCAGGCCGCCAGGCCCAGCAGGCCACCGGTCGCCAGCGCGCCCTTGCCGCGCCCGACGAGGGCGCGCATCAGGCCGCCGAGTACCAGTGCGCCGAAGAACAGGAAGGGCAGCAGGCTGAACGGGCCGGCATCGACCGCACCGCTCGGTGCCGGCGCGGGCAGTGCTTCACCGTCGATGACGCGCAGGATGGCATCGACGCCGGTATCGATGCCGCCGGCAAAGTCGCCGTCGCGAAAACGCGGGACGATCAGGTCCTCGATGATGCGCTTGGCGGTTGCGTCATTGAGCGCACCCTCAAGCCCGTAAGCGACTTCGATGCGCAGCGTGCGCTCCTCCTTGGCCACCAGCAGGATCGCGCCATCGTCCACCTTGCTGCGACCGACCTGCCATTGTTCGGCGACGCGGATACCGTACTGCTCAATGGTTTCGGGTGCCGTCCGCGGCACGATCAGCACCGCGACCTGGCTGCCCTTGCGTTCTTCGAACTGGCGCAGCCGGCCATCCAGCGCCTGCTGCTGCGCGGGAGCGAGCGTGCCGGTCAGGTCCACCACGCGGCCTGTCAGCGGCGGTACCGGCTGCAAGTCCTGCGCCAGTGCCGCCGGCCAGGGCCACAAGCCGGCCAGCGCTGCCAGCCAGATCAGGGCGGCGGCGGCCGCCTTATTTGCCCGGGCCTGCATGCGCGGGGGCCTGCTGCGCCGGCGCGGCGGGTACGCCGAAGTCGACCGTCGGCGCGACCGAGATCGCGCGCTCGTTTTCTACCGAGAAATTCGGCTTGACGGCGAAGCCAAACGCCATGGCCGTCAGGTTGGTGGGGAAGGACCGCACCGTGACGTTGTAGTCCTGTACGGCCTTGATGTAGCGGTTGCGCGCAACGGTGATCCGGTTCTCGGTACCCTCGAGCTGTGCCTGCAGGTCGCGGAAACTGGTGTCGGCCTTAAGCTGCGGATAGTTCTCGCTGACCGCGAGCAGCCGCGACAGTGCGCCACTCAGTTGTCCCTGCGCCGCCTGGAAGCGCGCCAGTGCCTGCGGATCATTCAGCACCTCGGGCGTGACCTGCATCGCACCGACGCGCGCGCGTGCCTCCGTGACCTGCGTCAGCACCTGGCTTTCGTGCGCCGCATAGCCCTTGACGGTATTGACCAGGTTGGGCACCAGATCGGCGCGCCGCTGATACTGGTTGACCACTTCGGACCAGCTGGCCTTGACCTGCTCGTCGCTGCCCTGCAGCGTGTTGTAGCCGCAGCCACCGAGCATCGCGGCCAGCAGCAACATGACGATGCGGGAAAAATAGCGTTGCATGGACTTCCTCCGTCGGGACGGCAGCGGGAATCGGTATCGGGTATCGAAACAGGCACCCGACCCGATAGTGCCTATATTAGTCCGGTCTGGCCATCTTCAACATGGCCTGCGGAAATCAGCGCAGCAGGCCACGCGCGTCGTATCGATTGCACTCCCCGGGCCGCAACGGTGAACCAGCGCCGCTGCTGCCTGCCTAATCCACAGTCTGTCAGTGGACTTCATTCCTTTTCCGGGAGAGCGCAAATGAATTTCATCATCTGGATCGTGATCGGCGGCATCCTCGGCTGGATAGCGAGCATGATCATGCGCACCGATGCACAGCAGGGCATGCTGATGAACATCGTGGTCGGCATTATCGGCGCATTGCTCGGCGGCTGGCTGCTCGCGCCGCTGTTTGGCACCGGCACCATCAACCAGAATGATTTCAGCCTCGGCTCGCTGGTTGTGTCGTTGCTGGGTTCGGTGATCCTGCTGGCGATCGTGAACCTGTTCCGACGCGGCACGCCGCGCTGACCGCAGGGCGCGGCAGCCTGCGGGCGGGCGCCGCTTCAGGGGGCGTCCGGAGCCAGCATCGACTCCGGTCGCATCCACCGGTCAAAGTCTTGCGCACTGACGTAGCCTAGCTGTAATGCCGCCTCGCGCAGGCTGAGATCGGACGCATGGGCGCGCTGCGCCACCTGTGCCGCGCGGTCGTAGCCGATGTGCGGCACCAGCGCCGTCACCAGCATCAGCGAACGCTGCACGCCCTCCGCAAGCCTGGCCTGGTTCGCGCTCAGTCCCTGCACGCAGTGGCGGTCGAGGCTGTCGATGCCGTCGGCCAGCAGGCGCAGGCTCTGCAGCACGGCGTGCGCCAGCACGGGGCGCGCGACGTTCAGTTCGAAGTTGCCAGACGACGCGGCGAAGGTGACGGTACTGTCGTTGCCGAATACCTGATAGCAGGCCATCAGCATTGCCTCCGCTTGTGTCGGATTGACTTTGCCCGGCATGATCGAGCTACCGGGCTCGTTGGCCGGCAAGCTGATCTCGGCCAGGCCACTACGCGGGCCGGACGACAGCCAGCGCAAGTCATTCGCCATCTTCACCAGTGCGCAGGCGAGCGTTTTCAGCGCACCATGCAGCGCGACCAGCGGCTCATGGCCGGCCAGCGCGGCAAACTTGTTGCCGGCCGAGCGGAACGTCGTTGCGCAATGCGACGTCAGTTCACGTGCAACGCGGTCGCCAAACTCGGCATGCGTGTTCAGGCCGGTGCCAACCGCCGTACCGCCGATGGCCAGCGCCCGTACCGCCGGCAACGCGTGCCGGATCGCCTGCGCGGCCAGCGCCAGCTGCGCCGCGTGGCCGGACAGCTCCTGGCCCAGCGTGATCGGGGTTGCATCTTGCAGATGCGTGCGCCCGACCTTCAGCAATCCCGCGGTCTGCGCCGCCTTGGCCGCCAGCGTCGCCTGCAGCGCCTGCACGGCTGGCAGCAGCCGGCGCTCGACTGCCAGTACGGTGGCCACATGCATGGCGGAGGGGAACACGTCATTCGACGACTGGCCGAGATTGACGTCATCGTTCGGATGCAGCCAGCGGCGCTGGCCGCGTGGCCCGCCCAGCCATTCGGACGCGCGATTAGCCAGTACTTCGTTGAGGTTCATGTGGGTCTGCGTACCGGAACCGGTCTGCCAGAGCGACAACGGGAACTGGTCGGCATGCCGTCCGGCGATCACTTCGTCGGCAGCGGCGACGATCGCGTCAGCCTTGCGCGCCTCCAGGCGGCCAAGCTCGCAGTTGACGATCGCTGCCGCCCGCTTGACCTGCGCCAGCGCCTCCAGCAGCTCGGCTGGCATGCGTTCAGTGGAAATGGCGAAGAACTGCAGCGCGCGCTGCGTCTGCGCGCCCCACAGGCAATCGGCGGGGACATCGATATCGCCGAAGCTGTCATGCTCGGTACGGGTGCCCATGCTGATGCTCCTCACAAACGGACGAAACGGACGGAACCGGCGTGGCGGCGCTCAGCGCAGCCACACTTCGATGCGCAGCGCGGTCTTCACCGCACGGCCGTACAGCCGGCCGGGCGCAAAGCGCGCCGCAAGCAGGCGTTCGCGCACTGCTTGCTGCTGCGCCGGCGTAAGCGCGACATCATCGACCAGTACCCGGTCGATGTCGCCATACTCGCTGATCAGCAGCACGCACTCGATCGGCTGCGCGATCGGCGGCTGTGTCCATTCCGGCACGATATCGCGCAGCACGCGCGGACGCTCCGTCAGCTGCGCCGCCGGCAGGTAAGCGCCCCGGTCATTTCCTGCGGCACCGTCGGTCTTCGCCCCTTCGGGCAGCGCGACCGGCGGCTTTGCCGGCAGCGGCATGGCAACACGGACCGGGCGCTGCGGCGCAAGCAAGGTCGCGACGATTGCATGGCTGCCGCTTCGCTCAGGGCTTGCCACCGAATGCGGCAGCAACACGAGCATCAGCAGCAGCGGCGGCCACAGCGACAGCAGCAGGCAGACGACCGAACGCACCATCAGTCCAGTTCACGCCATGATACGCGGCGCACGGTCGGCGTGACGCCGCCGCTGGCAGCCGCTGAAACCGGAATCAGGTTGCCCGCCTCGTCCGTCAGCACGGAGACCAGATGATTGCCAACGAGCATCATGCTGGCGCCGACCACCATGCCGGTGGTCGCCGTTCTCCGGCCTGCGACCGCCTGGCCGTCCATCGCAACATAGCTGCCGTCAAGATACTGCAGCACATACAACCAGCTCTCGGCATGCGGACGGCAGGCATTGTTGTCCGGCACATTCGTGATCAGGTGCAGCTGGCCGAGTTGCTGCTGCGGAGCGAGTACCATGCGCTCGCCCGAGTCGGCACGCGTATCGAGGTCGAGATACCAGCCGACATCCGTCAGCCAGTCCACCGGATGGCGGGTCACGCTGCGGGCTTGCGCATCGTCGGCGGACAACTGCTGCCGGATGACGTTCGACTGGCTGCGCAAGTCCCCCCACCCGGACGACGACAAATTGTCGCGGAACGTATAGATGGACTGCACCGACTTGTCTTCCATGTCCGACATGCCGAGGTAGCGGCCAGTACCCACGGTGACGACGGAAATCGACTGGCCGCCCGCATGGACGCGCGACAGCTCGGGACGCGTCGTGACCGGCTGCGGCACGCCATTCCTGACCAGGCGCGCGAGCAGGACGGCGCGCGCATCCGCCGGCGTCGACCCACCACTGAGGTCGAAGCGCCATACATTGCCCAGCAGGTCGCCGCCGTACAGCCGCGCGGCCGTGTTATCGAGCACATTGTCGATCCAGGCATTCAGCTGGGCGAGGCCGGCTGGCTGCGCAGTGCTGCCGACGCCGGTATCGATGCGCGCCAGCAGCTCGCCACTGGCGGCATCGAGTACGAACAGCATGCCGCGTCCGCTGCCGGGATCGACGTTGTTGTAGCCCGAGGTCAGGATCACGACCCAGCGCCCGTCCGGGCGCTGGGTGATCACTGGCTGGCCGAGTGCGTAGCCCAGTTCGATGTCGTCGGCCACCGAGAAGCGCCACAGGTAGGCCGGGCGTTCGGGATCGGTAATATCGAGTGCATAGTATTCGCGGCCGGCGACGCCGAGACCGCCAACCAGTACGGTACGCCATTCGCGTGATGAGCAGGGCGACGCTGGCGCCGACGCACAGATATCGCCGGCCACCGGCGTGCCATCGAGCAGGTAGCGAAAGCCGGCGGCAAAGGCGGTGTCGGCACTGCGCCGCAGCTGCGGCAGGACACCGGCCGGGATGAAGGCCCAGCGTTCGTCGCCGCTGGCCGCATCGACTGCGTGCAGCATGCCGTCGTTCGCAGCCAGGTAGACCATGCGCTCGCGGGCAGCCGCGACCTGGTCGCGAAAATCGGCGTAGTTTGCATCGGCGTAGCGAAAGGCCGGTGGCCCGACATACAGCGGCTGCGCATTGATCGGCGCACCGAGCACCTGCTCGCGCGCCCGGAACAGCCGCAGCCTGTGCTCGGGCCGGTCCTCGAAACCGCGCTGTCCGCGCAGGTAATTGACCAGGTTCACGCCGCCGGCCTGTACCTTCTGCGCCTCGGTCAGCTGGGTACACTGGCGCCATGCCGGCGTGGCCGCGCAGGGGGCGGCGAACCACCGCTGTTCGGTGGCAGTCAGTTCACCCCAGCGGAAAGGCCGGAGCACGGGTCCGCCGGCCGCCGGCGGGATGTAAATCCGGCGCTCATCCGATGCGTCGCCGACTCGCTGCGCCAGGCGTGCCGCTGCCGACCATTCCACGGTTGCCGATATGCTGCCGTTGCTCAGGTTGATCCGGCGCGCGTCGAGATCGCCATCCCAGTACAGGCTGCGGTAGCGGCTGGAAAACAGCAGGTTGTCGCCGACGGTCGGCACCTGGCTGCTGGTGGCCGACGCCGATGCCGCCGCGCTCGACGTGCGGATCTGCGCTATCGTCGCCGCCAGGGCGCTGGCCAGCGCCTCGGGCGTGCGCGCGCTAAAGTAGCGGCCGCCGCCGTTGACCGCCGCATGCCAGAGGTCGTCGATACGCTCCGGTCCGATCGCATAGATCGGGTCGGGCCAGTCGAGCGCGCCGTCAACGATGCGACGAAAGTCGCCGTCGGTGGCGGTCTCGTAATCCTCGCGGTAATGCAGCAGCCCGTTCGCGCCCAGTCCGAGGGTGTGCGTGACCATGTGCTGGTGCGAACCTCCGCGCTGACCCGGCACGAGCGGCACATTGTTCTCGCACAGCTGCCCGCGCGCGCCGCAATTGCCGAGCGCCGGGCTGCGCAGGTCGGTATCGAAAAAGTAGGCCGCGACATCGGCCAGCGTATTCTTTCCCTGCGCCGCATCGGTCATGCCGACAAAGGCGCCGGCGCTGAGGATGAACGAGCTGTCGGCTTCGATTCTGGGCGTGACGCTGGTGGCGCCGTCGTCGGACGGCGCGACGATGCGGATCCGGTTCTGCTCGGAAAAGGCACGATAGCCGTTGAGCCGGATTTGTCCCGCCATCTGGCTTGCCAGCCGGGTCGCCTCTTCCAGCGGGTCGGCGCCGTCGCGATGCTGGATGAACACCGCGTCAGCCATCAGCGGGCGCTCATTGACGCGAATATTGTACGCACCGCTGTAGGGCCAATTGGCACGCGTGCGCACCAGCCCGATCGTCACGGTCGCAACCCGGTACTCGCGCGGCACCGCGCTGCCGTCATACATCGGTCGCGGCAGCCGGCTGTCCTGATTGCCCACCGGTGTCTGGCCGTCGACCTGCAGCGGACCGAAGCTGCCGAATTCCGCTTCGGCGTTCCAGTAGCCATCGGTCGACAAGATCGTATAGTTGCGCTGACACGAGTACTGCACCGGATCGTTGGCACCGGTCTGCAGCTTGCCGGCGTACAGCCGTCCCGCCTTGGACAGTGCGCCGCGCAGCGGGGTGCTGGAGACCGGTGTCACTACATACAGCCGCTCGTAGAAGCGCTGCCGGTGTTCACCGCCGAAATCGGCGATCTGCAGGAAACCGCTGCGCGACGCATCCGTACTCACCTCGCTGGTGACGGAGAAGCCGACCCGGAAGTTGGCGTCGATCTGGCCGAACGCCCGCCCGACGGCCGTCTTCATCGCCAGGATCCGCGTCCTGTAATAGCTGAACCAGTTCGCGAAGTTCTGCGTCTCGTCACTGCCGCCGGGACCGGAGCGCGCACCGACCACGACCCGGGTCCAGCGGCGGCTGCCCTGCGGGGTGTCGTCGTAAGCCACATCCTTGCAGTGATCGTGGCCCGAGTTGTCGCCGAGGTGCTGTGGCTTCTCGCCCTTGTAGACGAAATAGTGAGCCGGGCCGGGACGGTTGGCCAGGCTGCCGGATTTCTCGCGGCAGTAATCGCTTTTCCAGCAATCGGCGGTAAAGCCGGCGGGCGTGGGCGGGACGCTGTCCGGCGAACGCCAGGCCATGAAGGCGCTGCCAAGATCGAGCACGATGGAATCGGCGCGAAAGCCATCGTATTGCGCTGCGCTGAAACTCTGCTGCGGATAGGCGCTGCCGTCCGCACGCAGCGGCGGCTCATAGCGTACCTGGGGGTTGTAGTAGATCTTGTTGCACTGGCTGCTGCGATAGCCGACCGTGTTCTCGTACTGGTTCGTCACCACCTCGTCGCCCAGGTAGCTCCACTGCATGCTGCCGGAATCGTCGAGGATGAACATCAGGTTCGGCTTGACCGGCACGGCCTGCAAAAAGGAGATCGGCGCCTGTGCGAGATCGGTCAGCGCATGGACATGCAATGCGACGCACGCCAGCACGATCGCACAAGTGCGACGTACTGCGGCCGGCAGGAAAGGACATCGTGTCATCAGAAATGCACCAGGGTCTGGGTGAACGCTTTCGTGCCGCGCGGGCCGAGCACATGCACGGTAATGCGGTAGTACACGGCGTTGACGGGCTGGAAATGTTTCGATGCGCCGTAACTGATCTGGCCGTGATTCAGGCTGCCGCCCTGCGCCGATCGATGCCGCTGGCAGCTGTTCGATGCCGCTTCCGGGCTGCCGGCCACGCGGCACAGCCGCTCTATCAGGAAGCGGACCACGTGTCCGGCCGGATCGGCCGGCAACACGGGCGATGGCTGTACGCATGGCAGGCCATCATGTGCGGCGCAGTGGTCGTCGATCCAGTCGACCGTGGCCGCACCGTTGCCAGCGTTGCCGGTCAGGTCAAGACCGGGGATCAGGTGCGCGTAATAGCCGGCGGCGGGCTGCCCGTCGAGAATGTCAGCCGTGTCGATGTGTGCCGACAGCCAGGCGATTGCGGCCTCGCTGCCGCGCTCCGACGCCAGCACCGCCGCCTGCCGGAACGCGAAGTTGCCGGCCACCAGCAGGCTGGTGCTGACCGCGCGCACCATCGCCAGCGCCCCCATGCTCATCATGACCAATACGACGAGTGCCACCAGCAGGCTCGCACCGCGTGCGCGCAGGTCGCAGGGGCGGCGCACGACGAGGCGCATCAGTCGTCGCTCCAGATCAGGTTACGCAGGGCCACCTCGCTCTGCAGCACGCGGTAGCGCCAGCATTGCCAGTCCGGCAGATGATCGACGCGTATCGCCGTCGGTACCAGCGCACCGCTGCTTGCATCCCCTGCCAGCCACTGCGGCACAACGGCATCACATGCGCCATCCTTGCGCTGCGCGCTGCGTGTCACGATGGCCATGCGCACGGCGAGCAGTCGACGCCAGTCGCCGGCATCGATGGCGCCGCTGCCGTCCGCATCGATCGCGACGTCGGACCAGGTGGTGACCTGCGGCACCGGCTGCGGGCCCGGCCGGTCGTCGAATCCGTACTGCAGCTGAAGGCTGACAATGCCATCGGCGAGCGTAGCGCCGGTCCAGTGACCCGTGTCGGCCTCGAAGCTGTCCATCTGCAGCCGCTGCTGCGCATCCACCGCATACCGGCGGTAGCGGGGCAAGCCGATATTGACAACCGCAGTGTCGGCAGCAAACACGGCCGCCGGTAGCAGGCCCGGCACATTGTGTGGCTGCACCGTGTAGGACGAGCCGCTGCCGAGGACCTCGATTTTCAGCAGTGCGCAATCCGGCTGTCCGTTGGCCTGCAGTAGCAGGAAGTCATCACGTGCCATCCCGACGGTCGAATCGACTTGCAGCAAGCCCTTGCCGACGGTGTAAGGAGCAATCAGCCATGCCGCCGGTGCCGAGCGCGCTCCGGCGGACAGGGTCTCCAGCGCGTCCGGCGCGCCATCGGCGCCGGCGACGATGGTCACCGGTCGCAGCGCGAAACTGGCACCGGCACTGCCGGGCGCGGCGCGATGCACGGTACAGTCGAGCGCCGCAGGCAAGCCGAGGCCGTTGCCCGCCATGCGCAGTTCGCGTGACATCAGCGTGATCGCATAAGCCGCATTTCCTTGCGCATCGGCCATGCCGGCGACAGAACGTCGCCTGGCGTCGAAGCTCAGCGCAACATTTAACGTGACCAGCATCGCCGCCATACCGATAGCCAGCCCGACCATCAGGTCGACCAGGCTCAGGCCGCGCTGCGCTCGGTTGCCGGGGATGGACATGCGCTAGTCGGCGACCCGCGTATGGACGACGAGCTGATGCGGACCGGCCTCACCGGGCACGCGCCAGGCCAGCGTGATCGTTACGTCGCGCTGCGCGTCGATGCTGACCTGCGGAAGATTGGTAGCCGCGGAAACACCGGGCAGCGTGGCCTCCACCCGCTGCCGCCAGTTGCGATATTCCGCTGCATTGGCATCGCCGAATCGCAGCTGCAGTGCCGGCAGCGAGCGGTCGCCCGTCCACATCTGCGCCACGAGTTCGGAGGCGAGCAGGCTGGCCTGGCTGCGATAGTGCGCATTCGCGCTATCGACCAGCGTGGCCGCCAGCAGCATCAGCAAGCCGATCAGCCCGACCGAGAAAACCACGATCGCGAGCAGCCCCTCGATCAGCGTGCTGCCGCGCTGGCTCGGCACAATCAGGCGCATACGCATGATCGGCCTGCGCTCAGTGGCAATGTTCGGGATGGCCGACTGCCGCGGCGGGGTCGCAAATCCGCACCATGCCCTGCGCGGCGACCAGCACGACGAGGCGCCGTACCTGTGCACCGTCCGCATGGGTGACATCGATGCGTGCGACATCGGTGCCGGCCGCGACCGCTGGCGCGCCGCCGAGCGCATCGAAGCGCACGCCGGCCGGCATGCCGGTACCGGCTGCCAGCGCCGTGGTGAATGCCGGCATGTCCGCCAGCGACGACGCACCCCAGCGTACGCCGGCATCGTTACCAACCGGCTGCTGGCGTATCGTGGCAGGACATTGCGCCGACACGCGCACGCACGACAAGCGCCACGCGGTGCGGCCCTGCGCGTCGCCGAGTGCAAGCTGGACGTCGGCATTGCGCACGACCGCCTCGGCGCGGGCCGCCTGCAGCGCGGCCAGCAGCGCGCTGGCCGCGCTGCGCACCTCGATATCGCGCACCCAGCGACTGAGCGCCGGCGTACCGCTCGCAAGCACGATGGCGGCAACTGCCAGCACGACCAGTGATTCGACCAGCGATACACCGGCCATGGCGCCGTACCGGATCGCGCTCAGCATGCGCCACCCCGCTTCGTCACCCAGCACTCGCGCGGCACGCTGCCCCAGCCGTCAGGCAGCGCCGTGGTGCGCGCATTGCCGCTCTGGTCGAGCGTGAGCGTGAAGCCGTTCATCGCGTCCTGTGCGACGCCGGTGGCCGTCAGCAGGAAAGTCTGTCCGTCGGCAGACAGCGTACAGCTGAACGAAAAGCGCCGCGCTGCCGGCAGCGTGATACCGCAGGCCATCCCGTTGCGATAACTGCGGTTGTCCTGGTAGTACTGTTCAAGCCGCATCGCAGACAGCAGCAGGCCACTGCTGGCCTCGGGGAGATAGGATCGCTGAAGGTGGTCCCGATAGGACGGTATCGCGAAGGCCGCGATGATGGCGGCAATAGCCAGCGCGATCATCAGTTCAATCAGGCTGAATCCGGCTTCGGCAGAGACTTCAGGTAGCGCGAGCGTTGCAGGCATTGCAGACAGTTCCGTCGAATAACGCGGCGAAACAGCATGCAAAAATTTTGCTGAACATGAAGCACTTGTTAGTGCTCGACGCTAATAATTCATCATTGCCGGATGATCAAAGCACAGAAAGTACGTTGAACGATTAGTGCAAACCGGCCTGTCGGTTCGAGGGTGTTCGATGGTGCGAGCCAGCGGTAGCACAAGGCGTGCGCGCGTACGGCGGGTGCACAGCGTGGCAACGGAGAGAGGGTGGCCGGACACGCACTCAGGCGGTGGCGGTGTCCTGTTCTGGCAGCACGCAGGCCTCGATCACGCGCAGGTCATTGTCGCGCGCGAAGTCGCGCAGGAACAGGTAGGCCAGCGGCTCGAGTTCATGCAGGCGACCATCGACCAGCACCGAGCGCACACCTTCAATCAGCGCCGGTGTGACATACGGGGAATAGCGCAAGTGGCGATCGACACCGTGCGACTCGTCCGGATGGAAGCGACTCATGATGCCGCACAGCCGGTCGGCCCAGTCACTGGGCCGGAATTGCCTTCCCGCACTGGTCAATCCCTGGATGATGAAGTCCGTGGCGGGAATCGCAGGATCGAGATCGGTGCTGGCCATGGGTAGCCGTTCTTTCAGTTGGCGTAACGGAGCGCTGCGAAGCCGCTCTGCGGCAGCGCAGCAATGCCGATATCTTACTCAAGACTCGGCTACCGAGCAAAGCGAATCGGTGATGATTGTGGCGGAGGCACCGCCCGTGACATCCGGCTAGCCCAGCCAGTTGGCAACGGACACCATCAGCAGCAGCAGTATCCACAGCAGCAGCGCGCGCCAGATCAAGCCGACAGTGCTCTGCAGCGCGCGCTGCGATGGCTCGTCGCCCGGCAGGATGTCGATGTCGGGCTGGGACTCGAGCGCCGTCACGTCGATGGTCGGCATGTCCGGCGCGTACTCGGCCGGCGTGCCGAGCCGCACGCCCATTGCACCGCCGCCGGCGGACAGGATGATGCCCACCGATTCATCGGCCCAGCGACGCGCGAAATTGCGCCATGCGTAGACCGCATCCTCAAAGTTACCGACGATCGCAAAGGCGATCGCGGTCAGGCGCGCCGGCACCCAGTCGATGATGTAAAACGCCTGCTGCGCAAAGCGACCAAAGGGCTCGCCTTTGAGATGTTCGGGTTCGTTCCACGCACGCGCGACATACTCGGCGACGCGGTACAGCACGGCGCCAGCCGGACCGAACGGCATCAGCAGCCAGAAGAACACCCCGAATACGTTACGGTGCGTGGTGACCAGCGCACGCTCGACGGCAATGCGCGCGATCTCTTTCGCATCGAGGTCGGTGACGTCGATGTGCGTCCATTCGGCCAGCAAACGACGTGCCTCGGGCAGGTCAGCGTCGTTCAGCGCGACCTGGATTGCAGTGAAATAGTGGCTGTAGTGGCGAAAGCCCAGGGTCAGGTAGACGATGGCGATGGTCCACGCCAGTTGCGCGAACGGGCCGACGTAGACCAGCAGCCAGTAGACCAGCAGGGTCGGTACCACCAGCACGCTGATCATCACCAGCCAGCCAAGGCGACCGTGCTCGGCTCGTCCGGCGTTGAAGCTGCGCTCGATACGTGCGGCCAGCGCCATGATCCATCCATACACAGGATTGTCCTTGCGCAGCGGACGGAACTGCTCCAGCAGCAGCACGCAAAGGATGGAAAACAGGGTCATGGCTCGTTCCGGATTGATTGCTCGACAGGCGCTAGCTTAGCAGGTGATGCGCCGGCTTTAGCACCCCTGACAGAACGTTACTGACTAGGTCCGCAGGAAATGGTACAGGTTACGCAACATGGCCGCGGTCGCCCCCCAGATGAAGTAATCGCGGTAAGGCATCGCATAGAAACTGCGGCGGCCCGGACGATTCGGGAATTCAGCGCTGCGCAGTTCGTGGTTCGCGCCGTTCATCAGGTGACTCATGGGCACCTCGAAGATCTCCGCGACCTCGAAGTCATCGGCGGCGAGGTCGAACGGCGGATGTACCAGGCCGACCACCGGCGTCACGGTAAAACCGGTCCCGGTCTGGTAGTCGGGCAGGCTACCGATCACTTCGATATGCCGCCGCGCCAGGCCAATCTCCTCCTCGGTTTCGCGCAGGGCAGTCGCGATCGCGTCGCTGTCGTCCGGATCCACCCGGCCGCCCGGAAAACTGACCTGGCCGGCATGGTCGTGCAGGTGCGCGGTGCGCAGCGTCAGCAGCAATCTGAGTTCATCGGCGCGGGCCACCAGCGGTACCAGTACGGCCGCCGCCACCGGCGGCCGCCCGCTGAAGTTCATCTCGGCCTCGGCGCCAAATTCCGGCGTCCAGTGGACCGGCTCGCTGAAACGCCGGCGCAGCCAGTCAGGCGTCAGGCGCATCGGCGGCACGGCGGGTTCATTGGCCAGCGCATCGATCTGCGCCTGCGTCGGGTCGAATACGATCTTGCTCATGGTCGTTCGTTGGACAGGCGGGCGTGCCTGAAAAAACAAAAAAGGGCACGCGAGGTGCCCTTTTCCGGATCGCCGAGGCGATTACTTCGCAGCGGCTGCGCGACGGGTCGGCAGCTTTTCGCGGATACGCGCGGATTTGCCCGAACGCTCACGCAGATAGTACAGCTTGGCGCGGCGAACGTCACCACGACGCTTGACTTCGATCGACGCGATCAGCGGCGAGTACAGCTGGAACGTACGCTGCGCCTTCGCCCGACGAAATCTTGCGGACGATGAAGTTCGAGTTC
>JACCDS011270295.1_pt1 | contig 24278 bp, 22 predicted proteins | sample 7446441 | NCBI WGS metagenome assembly JACCDS01 (sample SAMN15323445, study PRJNA562643) | freshwater metagenome | isolation source: river surface water | place: USA:Blue River Watershed | collected 2017-08-17 | reverse complement strand
CGTTGCAAGATCAAATAGGCTAGCTGCCGCAAGGCAAAAGGGTGGCTCGTCCGATGCTAGTGGGTAGATTGCTACAGATAAACAGTGATGTTTGTCGAAGATAAATGATAGGACGGTGGGTAACCACTGACAGAATTCGGCTTATCGGTTTATTTTCTCTATTTCTTTGTTTGAAATGAAAGCAAAATAGTTTAATTTTGCAGACTATTTATAAACCCGAGGGACGAGATCCCTCATAAACCCATGTATAATGGCTGTTAAAATCAGATTAGCGCGTCGCGGACGCAAAAAGTTAGCAATGTTCGATGTAGTAGTTGCGGATGCTCGTGCACCTCGTGACGGACGTTTTGTAGAAAAAATCGGAACATACAACCCTAACACCAACCCAGCAACTGTCGTTTTAAACGAGAAACAAGCAATCCAATGGGTATTGAACGGTGCTCAGCCGACTGACACAGTTCGTGCAATCCTTTCTTATAAAGGAATTATGTATGCAAAACACTTACAAGTAGGTGTGAATAAAGGTGCTCTAACACAAGAGCAAGCAGATGCTAAATTCGAAGCTTGGAAAGCAGCGAAAGAAGTTTCTATTCAAACAAAAGCAAGTAGCTTGCAACAGTCTAAAGCGAAGTCTAAAGCGGCTCGTTTAGAAGCTGAGGCTAAGGTATCAAGCGCTCGTGCTGAAAATATTGCAGCAAAAGCAAAAGTAGCTGAAGAAGCTTTAGTAGCTAGTGTAGTAGAAGCAATCAATGAGGCTGAAGAAGAAGCAACTGGCGTAGAAGTTGACGAGGTGGTAGCTGAGGCTCCTGCTGCAGTTGAAGAAACCGTAGCTGAAGAAGCTCCAGCGGCAGAAGAGGTAGCTGAAGAAGCTCCTGCAGCTGAAGAGGCTCCAGCGTCTGAGGAAGCGGCAGAAGAAGCTCCAGCAGCTGAATAATTTTTGATTTCATTTAAAATCATACAAATTTGTTCTCAAGTTTGTATGATTTTTTTTGTACCTATGGCAAAGACGGAATATTTCGAATTAGGAACTTTATCTAAACCGCACGGTTTAAAAGGCGCTTTTCATCTCTATTTAGATGTAGATGATCCGTATGAGTATGAAGACTTAGATGCGATTTTTTTACAACAAGGAAATGAAATGGTTCCTTATTTTGTGGAGGATATTCAGATTAGAGATAATTTGAATTTAATTACGCTAGAAGGTATTAATTCATTGGACGCTACAAAAGATTTAGTAGGATTAAAAGTTTTTTTACCCCTTTCAGCTTTGCCTAAGTTAAAGGATGATCAATTTTATTATCATGAGGTTATCGGATACCAAGTGGTTGATGCGAATCTAGGTGATTTAGGAACGGTTAAGGAGATTTATAGTACGGGTGCGCAAGATGTGGTGGTAATGATTTATCAAAGTCACGAAGTCTTGATCCCATTAATTGATGCGATTATCCCTAGAGTGGATAAGAAGAATCAAATTGTTCACAGTATTCTTCCTGATGGTCTTTTAGAAGTTTATACAGAGAATGATGCGGATTGATATAATTTCGGTAGTTCCTGCATTGATGAATAGCTTTTTCGAGCATTCTATTTGTGCTCGTGCAGCTAAAGCTGGGTTAGTGGAAGTCATATTCCATGATCTACACGATTATTCGGAGAAGAAGCACAAGCAAGTCGATGACTATCCGTTTGGGGGTGGAGCAGGGATGGTGATGGCGGTTGAACCTTTGGCGAAATGTGTTGAAACCTTAAAAGCTGAAAGGGATTATGATGAAGTTATTTTCTTTAGTCCTGATGGTATCGTTTTAAAGCAGGGTTTAGTGAATCAATTAAGCCTTGGAGAAAATCTTTTGTTTATTTGTGGTCATTACAAAGGAATCGACGAACGTATTCGAGAGAAGTATGTAACGAAAGAGATTTCGATTGGTGATTATGTTTTATCGGGTGGCGAATTAGCTGCCGCTGTTACTGCTGATGCGATTATTCGCTTGATACCAGGAGCAATAGGGGATGAAAGTTCTGCGTTAACTGATTCATTCCAAGATGGATTGTTAGCACCTCCTGTTTACACACGCCCTGCGAGTTTTGATGGTATGGACGTACCTGAGGTATTGTTGTCAGGTCACGAAAAAAAGATTGAAGAGTGGCGACACGAGCAGGCTGTATTACGTACACAGTCAAGAAGGCCTGATTTACTAGATTAAGATGAATAAAAAGGAATCCATTTCGCTTGTAACTATGTTAGCGCTAGGAGGCTTGTACCTTATTTGGGGAAGTACTTTTTTGAGTGTTCGAATTCTTTTGGACTATTTGCCCCCGTTGGTAATCTCATTTTCAAGAAATTTAGTGGCTGGGATTCTGTTTTTAGCTTGGTCTATTTTAGGCGGTCATTGGAAAAAACTTACTTTTGAACATTGGAAAGTACACCTCTTGGCTGGTATTTTGTTGATAACGTTAGGTAATGGAAGTATGGCCTTAGCCGGTTTAACCATCCCTTCAGGATTGTCCTCGGTATTTATGGCGTTTGGTCCTTTATTGTTAGTTTTATTGTTTTGGATATCAGGAAGGAGGCCGAGTAATCGAAAATTAATTGGAACCTTAATCGGTTGTATAGGAATTAGTCTGTTAGCCTCTCAAAAGAACTTAGCTATACCCGGTAAAGAAATTGACTTTTACAAAGGTATTGGCTTTCTATTAGTGGCTGTCTTGGCTTGGAATATAGGCGTATTTTATATCCAGTTTACGAAGGCAAATACGTATCATTTTACACAAGTGTGTGGAATTCAGATGACATTTGGAGGCTTTATTCTGCTTGGAATAGCCATGTTTAGAGGGGATGCACAATCTGTTGTTTTAAGTGATATTCCTTCAAAAGCCATTTATGTGTATGTTTATTTATCGTTGATAGGCTCCATGTTGGGTTTTGGATTATTTGGTTATTTATCCAAAGCGTTGGATGCGACTTTGGTGTCTACCTACACGTATGTTAACCCAGTAATTGCCTTATTTTTAGGTAATATTATTCTTGGAGAGTCTTTAAGTAGTATATTGTTGTTCGCAAGTAGTTTGATTTTATCAGCTGTCTTGTTAATTACTACTGAAAAGACCTCCAGCTCATGAAAAAGATTTTACTTGCCTTTTTTTTTACAACCTCTTTAATGGCTCAAGATTTTACTCCTTTATATCCCGGTGAGGTCCCCAATTCTAAGCCAATTCTTAATAGGCAATCTGCTGTTAAAGGTAAAGATGGAGTAGAGAGAATCTCTAAAGTATCTATTCCCTCTTATCGATTCTTTCCTGCGGCTAACTCAAAAGATCCACGTTCTTGCGTGATCATTTGTCCAGGTGGTGGATACCGTATTTTAGCTTCCTCCCATGAAGGTTATGACATTGCAGCAAAGTTCAATGAAATAGGTGTTTCTGCTTTGGTTTTGTATTATCGTTTACCTGAGGATTCCGCTCAAATAGAAAAGAAATACGCTCCCTTACAAGATGCTCAATCAGCGATTGCTCTGGTTCGAAGTAATGCACAAAAATGGAATATTGATCCTGCCAAAGTAGGGATTATGGGCTTTTCTGCAGGAGGTCATCTTGCTGCAACAGCATCTACTCATTTCAATAAAGATTTTACGGGCATTCACGCTGGAGCTAATCTTAGACCAGACTTCTCTATTTTAGTATATCCTGTCATTTCGGTTAGATCTTTCGGTCATGGTGGAAGTTCTCTAAGTTTATTAGGGAAGAATCCTACGGAGGAGGAATTAGCTTTGTTTTCGAATGAAGAACATGTAAATGACCAAACTCCTAAAGCATTCTTAGTTCACGCTGCTGATGATACGGCGGTCCCTTTGAAAAATTCCTTAGCTTATGCCGAGCGATTAACGGCTAATAAAGTGCCTGTGGATTTACATGTTTACGCGAAGGGGGGTCACGGTTTTGGACTAAACAATAAAACCACAAGTGGAGACTTGTGGTTCGATCGTTTAACATCTTGGCTAAAAGCAAATCAATTGCTTTGAGTTTTCTTCATGACAAAATAAAAAGGAATTCCTAAAAGGACAATTCCTAGGCCTATGGAAGAGGAGAGTGTCTTTACCCATAATAAATTGCCTGCAATTCCTACTAGTAATAGTAAATAGCCGCTGAATAGTACCTTTTGTAAGAAAGGTAGTTCATTTTGCATAATTCTTGTTTTAAACACGGAAGCAACAGTTAGGAAGTAGAAAATCAAAATAGCAAATACCGTAAAATCTAATAAGGCTCCGTAAGATCCAGAGAAACACAACAAGATTGCCCAAAGTCCCTGAATTCCCAAGGAATATACCGGAACGTCTTTTTCATTCGTTTCAGCTGCTTTCTTAAAGAACAAACGATCATTTGCCATCGCTTGAAATAAGCGCCCACCAGCTAAGATGATTCCGTTGTTGCATCCAAAGGTTGAAATCATAATAAAAACGGCCATTACTAAAGCACCTATTCCCCCTAATACGGTTTCTAAGGCTGCTGCACCCAATCGATCTTGTGTAGCAAACATAATACCACGCGCATAACTATTGATTCCATCTACCTCGCCTTGTAAAGGTAAAATACTTAAATAGGCCATATTTGTTAGTGAATACAACAAGCATACGAGCGCAGAACCATAGACTAAACCTTTGGCAATCGTCTTCTTCGGATCTTCGAAATCAGCACTAGCAAAAGTGACATTATTCCAGGCAGACGATGAAAACAAGGGCCCGATCATGGCTACCCCAAATAAAGAAGCCAATTCCCAGCCACCTATAGAATGGGATGTATTTGTTGTACTATCTACGGTAAACGGCTCAGCAAAGAATCCTTCAAAGTGAATCCATTCATTTTGAACACCCACATACATACCTATAACGACAAGGATGATAATGGCACCTATTTTAGTAATGGTAAAGATGTTTTGAACTAAGGAAGCAAACTGAACGCCTCTACTATTTATAAAAGTTAGAAGTGCAATTAGGGAAGCTGCTAAAATTTGTTGAGTCGTGATAAAATTACCAACCAATGGAGTGTCATTCAAAATACCAGGGAAGATAAAGCCTGCATAGCGGGCAAAGGCGACAGCCACTGCAGCAATTGTACCTGTTTGAATAACTAAAAAAGTGGTCCAACCAAATAAGAATCCAATAAGAGAATTATACGACTCTTTCAGATAAATGTATTGCCCTCCTGTTTTAGGAAAAACAGAACTTAATTTTCCATAGGCAAAAGCCCCAGTAATGGTTAAAAAGGCAGTTAAAAGCCATGTCCCAATCCAATAAATAGGGGAGCCAACGGACCTAGCCACTTCAGAACTGACTAAAAAGATACCTGATCCGATCATGGAACCCATGACAAGCATAGAGGCATCCAATGTGTTTAATTTTTTATTCATATAGGTGTTTATTGATTAAATACAATTCCTGATTTTCATCTCGAATTCAAAGAAACGATTAATATTTCTGATTTAGGTGAAGTCTTTTTAAGTTTTTTTTAATGTAAACGTTTCCGTAAACGTTTACGGAAAAAAATTAAATATATTCTTTGATTTTTTATACGATTATCTTCTATATTCCCCCACGTGATATATGACCATTTATAATTCATATAGCTATTGTACAATTTTAGATTGATTTATGAAAAAGTCCATTAATGAAGTTGAAATTTGGGATCAGTTTAGATCTGGGGATCAAAAGGCTTTTGCCACCTTGTATTCACACTTTGTTCAACCTTTGTACACTTATTGCATGGGTATTACAAGTGATAAGGATTTAATTAAGGATTGTTTACATGATTTATTTGTAGAGATTTGGAAAAACCACGCTAGTTTAGGTCCTACGACAAGTGTTAAATTTTATTTAATGGCTTCCATTAAGCGAAAAATTGTTCGTCAGTTAGAAACTCAAATAAAGAACTTAAATCACCATGATTCCTATCAATATCAATTTATGGAAGATTTGCCCTCACCTGAAAGGCAATTAATTATGGTGGAGGAGGAGAATATGTCTCATACTTCTATGTACAACAGTTTAAATAAGTTAAGTAAACGCCAAAAAGAAGCCATTACTTTGAAATATTTCGAAAATTTAGATACTGATCAAATTTCAGAACAAATGAATATAAACCCACAATCAGTATATAATTTACTTTTTGGAGCACTAAGAGTAATGAAGGATCATATGACTAAAAAAGAATATGCATTTTAATTATTCATTATTATAGGATATATTTGAGTAAAATTTATAATTTTCTGGCTTTACCGGTATATAATCTTAATTTAGATTGAAATGTTACCTAAAAAAATGAGCTGGATTAAGAGATTAAAAATAGTAAATAAGTACCCAGTTAAACCCTTAAGACTGTCCCAACAAGAAAGCAAAGCCTTGTGGGATAGGATCCAAATGACTTTGCAAACAACTTAATTTTATTAACCTATGAGAAAAAAATTACTTTCCAAGGTGCTTTTTAGTGGTATAATGCTGCTATTGAGTATTCAAATTTTTGCCCAAGATCGGACGATCACAGGTAAAGTGACCTCATCAGAGGATGGTTTAGGAATTCCAGGTGCCAGCGTAGCTGTTAAAGGAACTACCAAAGGTACTGCTACAGACGTAGATGGAAATTACAAGATTACTGTTTCAGGATCTGCAGTTTTAACAATTACATCTGTTGGTTATTTAACTCAAGATGTTACTGTAGGTACAAGAGCACAGGTTGACGTTACTTTAGCTGCAGATACGAAGTCCTTGAAAGAGGTAGTTGTAGTGGGTTATGGTACTCAAAAGAAGAGTCAAATGACTGGTGCTATTTCTTCTGTAGGTGCTAAGCAGATTCAAGAATTACCTATTACGAATGCACGCCAAGCCTTACAAGGTAGAGCAGCAGGTGTGGACGTAGTTCAACCTGGTTCTAAGCCAGGTGCTGGTCCTCAAATCCGTATTCGTGGTAGACGCTCATTCAACGCGTCAAATGATCCATTATATGTAGTGGATGGTATTCCTTTATCAAGTGGTATTGATGATATCAACCCGAATGATATCGTTTCTATGGAAGTTTTAAAGGATGCATCGGCTACGGCTATCTACGGTTCTCGTGGTGCGAATGGTGTTGTCATCATTACTACAAAGCGAGGAAAAGCGGGTTCTACTGTGGTTTCAGTGGATTCTTATTATGGTTTCAACGAGGAGTTAGGGACAATTGAGGTAATGAATGGTACACAATTTGCTGAGTATAAGCGTGAGTCTCGTCGTGCGATTGGTACTTATCCATTAGGCGCAGGAACACCTGCTGATGATGCAAGAATTTTTGAGCCACGTGAATTAACAAGTATTGCTACGGGCCGTTCGACGGATTATGTAGCTGGAATGTTGCGTACAGGTGCTATTCAGAGTCACCAAGTTTCTGTTTCTGGTGGTAGCGAGAAGACTACTTTTAATATTTCAGGTAACTTCTTCCAAGATATTGGTGTAGTTAAATCACAAGATTTTTCACGTTATACGTTCCGTGTAAACTTAGACCATAAGATTAATGATAAAATCAAAATTGGTTTATCGACTTTGATCGTTAATTCTATTCGTAATGGTGAAAACTTGAACCTTTTAGCAGGTGCAATGCAAGAGAATCCATTAGGAGAGCCATACGATGCTGATGGGAATTTAGTATTTTTGCCTACTATCGATGGTTTGCGTACTAATCCTTTCTCTGAGTTAGTTCCAGGGGTGAATGTAGATGAGAATAAGCGTTATAGAACCTTCAATAGCTTATTTGGTGAGTGGGATATTGCTAAGGGTTTGAAGTACCGTGTTAATTTTGGTCCAGATTTAACAGTGGGTAGAGCAGGTCGTTTTACGGGTGCATTTACAAACGCTAACCGTGGAGGTCTTGCAAGTGGTAGCATCAATGAGCAGTTCTTGTTTAACTGGACATTAGAAAACATTCTTACCTACAACAAGAAATTCAAGGATGTTCACAATTTGAACTTGACTGCTTTACAATCTATTCAGCGTGATCGCGATGAGCGTAGCTCTATTTCGGTGAATGGTATTCCGTCTGAAAGAGCATCTTATCATCGTTTAGGGGATGCCAACCAGATTACTGGAGCAAATACAGATTTGATCGAATGGACTTTACTTTCTTACATGGGTCGTGTGAATTATGACTACAAAGAGAAGTATTTGTTCACAGCTACAGTACGTATGGACGGTTCATCTCGTTTTGGTGCTAATACTAAATTCGGTATCTTCCCTTCGTTTGCCTTGGGATGGAATCTATCTGAGGAGCCATTTATTAAGAGCATCACAGAAATTGATCAATTAAAATTACGTGCTTCTTGGGGTGCAATTGGTAACCAGGCGATTACTCCTTATCAAACGCAAGCCTTATTAGGTCGTACTGCATATGCTTGGGATAATACAGCAGCATTTGGATATCGCCCTAATTCAATTGGTAACCCGGATTTACGTTGGGAAACTTCTACTACCACTAACGCAGGTTTAGATTTTAGTTTCTTCCGTGGTAAAGTTTCAGGTTCAGCTGAATATTATGTGACCAGAACTACTGATTTGTTAGCTCCTCAGCCTCTACCTAATTCGATTGGTTTTGGTGGATTTACAACAAACGTGGGTGAAACACAAAATACAGGTATTGAATTAACAATTAATACAGTAAATATTGATCGTGGTGGATTCCAGTGGACATCTGATTTCATATTTAACCGTAACAGAGAGTCAATTATTTCCTTAGCTAATGGTAAGGTGGATGACGTGGGTGCAGGTCGCTTTATTGGTCAGCCTTTAAGTGTATTCTTTGATTACAAGAAGATTGGAATTTGGCAACCATGGGAAGCTGAAGCTGCAAGAGCATTTGGCGACAGAGTTGGTCAAATTAAAATTGAAGATTTCAACAAGGATGGAAGAATTAATGCGGATGACCGTCAGATCTTAGGATCAGCTGTTCCATCGTTTACAGCTGGTTTAACTAACCGTTTCTCTTACAAGGGCTTTGATCTTTCTTTCTTTGTTTTTGCTCGTGTAGGTCAATTGATTCGTAGCCGTTTCCATGACAATGTGAACCAGTTAGCAGGTCGTTATAACAACTTGAACTTAAATTACTGGACACCTAATAACTTAACGAATGATTTCCCTCAGCCGGTTGTGAACCAAGAGTTTCCTAAGTGGGGAAGTGCTTTAACGTACTTCGAAGGTTCATTCTTTAAGATTCGTAATATTAATATTGGTTATAATTTACCTGATAATGTTGCTCAGAAGTTGAAGATGCAAAGCGTTCGTATATTTGCTAGTATTCAACAGCCATTGATTTTAGCTGAGTATCGTCAAAAATACAAGGGTATCGATCCAGAGACTTTTGTGGACGGAGAGCAAGGTGTTGGTGGTGGTGAGGTGAATACCAACGTTTCACCTGCTACAAGCGTAACAACCTTTGGTGTGAATCTTAAATTTTAATCAAATTAATTAAATAGTACAGATATGAAAAGCTTTAAATTATTTAGAAAATTAAGTTTTTTAGCAAATATTAGTTTGATTGGAGTAGTAGCTTTAGGTACTCAATCATGTAATGATTTGTTAACAGAAGATGTTGTGTCACGTATCGGTAATGATTACATGAATACAGCAAAAGGTTTGAATGATGCAACTAGTGCGGCATATTCTACTATGCGTTCCTGGTATGGTACTGAACGTGGAATGAATTGTACAATCTTTGGTACGGATTCATACACGAATGGATCAGATGGTGCGTGGAAGTTTATGAATACTTATACGACTGACTTTGATACACGTAATGGTCATTTAAATGAAGTTTGGAATGATTTTTATCAAGGTATCAATACGTGTAATGCAATTATAGAGCGTGCTCCTAATGTGAAGGATTTAACAGAAGCTCTTAGGAAGCAGCGTATTGCGGAAGCCAAGTTCATTCGTGCACATCACTATTTTATTTTGACTCAATTATTCGGTGGTGTAGATTTACGTACGACAGAAACTATAAATCCAACTAAGGTTGCGAAAAGAGCTACTGTAGCTGAAATGTATGCTCAAATAATCAAGGATTTAGTTGAAGCTGTTCCTGATTTAGAAAATAGAGCTCGTTCTACCGATTATGGACGTATTACACGTGCGGGTGCAGAGCATTTATTAGGTCGTGTTTATTTGACTAAGGCTACTTCTTCTGCTAAAGCAGGAGATGACTATACTAAGGCAATTGCAAGCTTGAGAAATGTTATTTCAAATTATGGAATGAGCTTGTTACCAGATTTTGCTAATGTCCATAGACAAGGTAATGAAATGAATGGCGAAGTTATTTGGTCTGTTCAGTATACTCGTGATCCATTGACAAATGCAGGTGGTAATAACGCGCACGTTTTCTTCTTGATGGAATATGATACGCAACCTGGTATGCAGCGTGATACGGAGAATGGTCGTCCATTTAGACGTTATATGCCAACAAATTATACATTGAATACAGTGTTTGCTGATAAGGTGAATGATAGCCGTTATAAGAAGACATTTAAGGATACTTTCTTGTCAAATAGACCTGGTACTTACAACACGAATTTTGATACTTCGAAACCTACGGTTACATTCCGTTTAGGAGATACGACTATTTTTATACCAGGTTTTGAGATGTCATTAGCTGAGCGTGCTAGAAGACCATATCAGGTTTTGGTACCTTCTCGTTATGCAGAGAACTTATTCTTATCTGTTAATAAGCATTTCGATGGTGGACGTGTAGATCGTACACAGTTTGAAGGAGGACGTGATTTTATTGCTTTCCGTTTAGCAGATACCTATTTAATGTTAGCTGAGGCACAATTTTTCTCTGGAGCCATTAATGATGCAGTTGCTACATATAATGTGGTTCGTCGTCGTGCAGCTTGGCCAGGTAGAGAGTCTGCAATGGAGATTACTGCATCACAGTTAAATCTTAATTTTGTGATGGATGAGCGTGAGCGTGAATTATTAGCTGAACAATCTCGTTGGTTTGATTTAGTACGTTGGGGTAATTTAGTAGAGCGTGTTAGAGCTCATAATCCTCAAGGTGCTCCTAATATTAAACCTCACCATATTTTGAGACCTATCCCTCAGACACAGATTGATAGAGTGGAAGGTGGTAAAGATGCTTTCCCTCAAAATCCTGGTTATTAAGTTTAAATTTATCTCTTAACTTTAAATTCCGAAGGCCTTCAGGTCTTCGGAATTTTATTTAATAAGCACTATGAAAAAGTTATTTATTTTGTTTTTAGGCCTATGTGGTTTTGCTTCTGGGGCACAAAACTTACCCGTAAGCTTTAAAAATAGTAAGACATCTGTGGATGTAATGATTGGTGGCAAGCCTTTTACTTCTTATTTTTTTCCTGGACAGGATGTTTTGAAGAAAGCGGTTTTGTTTCCATTGATTTCGGCTAAAGGAACTACTATTACGCGTGGTTACCTTATGGCTCCGCGCGCTGGCGAGCGTGTAGATCACCCGCACCATGTGGGTATGTGGTTAAATTATGAGGATGTGAATGGTTTCGACTATTGGAATAACTCAACTAATATCATCGCCTCTCTGCAAAATCATAAAATGGGAACGATTGTTCACACTTCTATTGTAAAGCAAGATGCGAAGTCAGGAACATTAGTTGTATCAGCTGATTGGATTGATAATGATGGTAAGGGCCAAAAAGTATTGTCAGAAAAGACTACTTATGTGTTTTCTGGTACGGCTGATTCGAGAACAGTTGATCGCATTACAACTTTGACAGCGGTAGCTGATCAGGTTTTATTTAAAGATGTAAAAGATGGTATGTTTGCGATTCGCGTAGCCCGTCAATTAGAAATTCCTTCCAATAAACCGGATGTTTTTACAGATGCGCACGGCGTGGAGACGAAAGTTCCTGTAATGGATAATACTGGCGTGAGTGGAAACTATTTGAGTTCTGAAGGAGTGAAAGGGGAGGCTGTTTGGAGTACTCGTGCTAAATGGATGAATTTGCACGGAGAAATGGATAATCATCCTATTTCAGTTACAATTTTCGATCATCCATCTAATGTATCCTATCCAAGTTATTGGCATGCAAGAGGTTATGGATTATTTGCTGTGAATCCATTAGGAGCTAAGGTGTTCAGCAATGGCAAGGATGAGCGTAATTTAACTTTAAAGAAGGGGGAATCGGTTACATTTAAATACCGTACGCTCATTTCTGATCGTTTAAATTCCAAAGAAGAATTAGACAAAATTCAAGCGGAATTCGCTTCTGTGAAGTAATATTTAAGAAAATACTCTTATTTTTGTAAGGTAAAGGGGGCTCTTGTAGCCCCTATTTTCTTTATTCTATGCAATTATCCTTTTTAGGAGCCGCCAGACAAGTAACAGGTAGTATGTTCTTGTTGCAATTGGAAGACGGCTATCAAATATTAATCGATTGTGGTACGGACATGGAGCGAAAGCTCAACTTTGATGAACCCGTTGAACAAAAATCATTTTTTCCTTTCGATGCTTCACTAATTAATTTAGTGATTCTTACCCATGCGCACATAGATCACTCTGGCAACATTCCCATGTTATACCGAGAGGGCTATGAGGGACAAATACTATGTACTCCTCCTACGGCGGATTTAGCAGAGTTATTATTGATGGATTCTGCTAGTTTACACCTACGTCGTCTTAAAGCGGCACAAGGTGATAGTCGGAAGAAGCATAAACAAATGGATCGTTTACTTCGTAAGGGTGATCTATATCTGCAGAAAGATGTGGAGAATGCGATGGATAATTTTGTGACCTTACAATTCAATCGAAAGTTTATTGTTTTTCCAGGCTTAGAAATTACGTTTGTGCCTGCTGGTCACCTATTAGGTGCTGCACACGTTTTGATTTCTGTTACGGAAAAAGGAGAGACTAAAACAATCGGTTTTAGCGGAGACATAGGTCGAGCGAATGATCCTTTGCACATTGATCCTCAACCATTCCCAGAAGTAGATTATTTAATTTGTGAGACTACCTATGGAAATCGTGTTCATGAGGACAAGGATAGTCCAATGGATGCTTTAGGAAAAGTGATAAAAGAAACTTGTATTGATCGTCCTGGTCGTTTAGTTATTCCTGCTTTTTCTGTTGGAAGAACTCAAGCTGTTTTGTATACGCTTAATAAGCTGATTGAGGAGCGAAATTTTCCTGCTGTTCGTGTGTTTACAGATAGTCCGATGGGACGTAGTTCTACTAAGATCTATTCTAAGTATCTTTCTTATTTAAATCCTGAGGCGCGAGAATTCCACAGAGAAAATGATGAATTGTTTGATGTCGATAATTTGATATTTCTACAGACAGAAAAAGAAAGTAAGGCGATAAAGGATTACCGTGAGCCTTGCATTATTATTTCGTCATCTGGAATGATTTCTGGAGGTAGAGTAGAACAACACATAGCTGATAATATTTCTAACACCTATGCGACCATTTTATTGATTGGATATACTGCAGAGGGGACTTTAGGAAGGCAGTTATTAGCTGGAACTGATGTGATTATTGTGAAGGAGAGAGAGTATAAAGTAAATGCCCAAATTCGGAAGATTGATGTTTTTTCTGGTCATGCTGATCAGACGGGACTTTTGGATTTTGTTAAGCAGCAGAAACCTAGTAAACTTAAAAAGGTTTTCCTTTCTCATGGAGAAGAAGAGAGTATGCTGGAGTTCGCTTCTATTTTGAATGGATTGGGTTTTAATGAAGTTATTTTACCCCAAAAGGAGGAGACTTTCGAGCTTTAATTTTATTTTTGTATTAAAATTTATGCCTTATGAAAACATTATTGGAATTCGAAAAGCCTATCGCAGAATTAGAGGATAAATTGATTGAGATGCGTAAGTTGGCTTTAGAGAATAATGTCGATGTGACAGCTACTGTGGCATCTTTGACTGATAAGATTGTAGAATTGAAAAAGGAAACATTTTCTAATTTGACCCGTTGGCAGCGTGTTCAATTATCGCGTCATCCAGACCGACCTTATACATTTGACTACATAGAGCATTTATGTGAAGAGTTTATTGAAATTCATGGTGATCGTAATGTTGGAGATGATAAAGCGATGGTGGGCGGTTTTGGATCGATTGATGGTGAATTATCTGTTATGTTTATTGGTCAGCAAAAAGGTCGCAATACGAAAGAACGTCAATACCGTAATTTTGGAATGCCTAATCCTGAAGGATACCGCAAAGCGCTTCGATTGATGAAAATGGCGGAGAAGTTTAATAAACCTATTGTATGTTTGATAGATACTCCAGGGGCTTTCCCTGGATTAGAAGCGGAAGAAAGAGGTCAAGGTGAAGCGATTGCTCGTAACATTCGAGACATGTTTATGCTGAAGGTTCCTGTGATCTGTGTCATTATTGGAGAAGGGGCTTCTGGTGGCGCTTTAGGTATTGCTGTGGGAGATCGAGTTTTAATGATGGAAAATACGTGGTATTCCGTGATTTCTCCGGAGTCTTGTTCTTCTATCTTGTGGAGAAGCTGGAATTACAAAGAGCAAGCTGCTGAGGCTTTGAAATTAACGGCTACAGATATGTTAGCTAATAAATTGATTGATGGTATCATTCCTGAGCCTTTGGGTGGAGCACATCTTCATCCTGAAGAGGCAGCTGCTACATTAAAGGCTGTAATTAAGAAGGAATTAGCTTTACTTTCAAAAATGGATCCTGCTGCTCGTATCGCACAGCGTATTGAAAAGTTTGGTGCCATGGGTGAGGTTATCGAATAATATGGCAGCTCCTAAAGCGATTATCTTTGATTTAGGGAATGTTTTGTTGCCTATTGATTTAGATAAAACCTATGCTGCATTTTCTGCTTATTCCAGCCTCAATGAGGTGGAAATAGGCTCCATAATTATCGAAAATCAACTTTGGGTTCCCTATGAGTCTGGTCTACAGACAGATATTGAATTTAGAGAATATCTGCGTTTGCATCTAGATTTATCAATTTCGGATCTTGATTTTGATGAGGCTTTCTCAGCTTTATTATTGGATTTTCATCCAGGTGTTTATGAATGGATAGCCTCTTTGCGATCGGAGTATCATTTAATTCTATTGAGTAATACGAGTTCTATTCACGCTGAACGCTTCATGAAAGTACCTTTAGGTCCTATGGGCCAAAATCTGTTCACTTTGTTTCACCACGTATATTATTCATTTGAAATGGGTTTGGTTAAACCTGACCCGGCAATTTATCATCGTGTCTTAACAGAACAAGGCTTAATGCCTTCGCAAGTCTTGTTTTTTGACGATAATCTCGCTAATATTAATTCAGCTAAATCCATTGGAATTGATTCCTATTTGATTGATCCCAAACGTACATTTATTCAAATACAAGAAATTTTAGACACCTATGTTAGTAAGTAGCCCCATTTTTGATGTATTATTTAAGCTAGCAGGCTGGAAATTAGTAGGAGAGTTTCCTAAAGATTTAAAGAAAGCATTGGTTATAGTTTGTCCTCATGCCACATGGAAAGATTTTATTGTAGGCTTAGGTGCTCGTTCATTAATGAGAATGCCTATTTTATTTTGGGGAAAGAGGGAATTATTTGATGGACCTTTTGGTGGAATTTTTAGATGGCTTGGTGGTTATCCTGTTAATAGAGGAACTAAATCTAATTTAGTGGATGCTATTGTTGAAATTTATAATTCTAAAGAATCATTTTATGCTGTTTTAGCACCAGAGGGAACACGTAAAGATGTTCAAGAACTGAAAACGGGTTTCTATTATATAGCCGATGGAGCTAAGGTCCCTTTGATTATGATAGGATTTGACTTTGTAAATAAAGAGATTAAAATACGTGAGCCTTATTATACATCGGGTGATTTTAATAAAGATAAATTAGACATTGCTCGTTATTTTCAAACGATTCCTGGCGTTCAAAAATCTTGGATTACTAATTACTTAAAAGAAGCAGCCGAATAAATCAATTGAGCTGTTTTTTTAGAAGCACCAGCGCTTCCTACTAAATTCTGTAGGCTCTTATAGTCTTCTTTTTGCTGTTGGTATTTTTTTCCTTTCGTCAGAAGCTCCTTCATCCAAGCTGTCATGTGATCAACAGAGAATTTGGCCTGGATTAATTCAGGCACGGCTAGTTTATCTAATATGATGTTAACAAGTGATATATATTTGATTTGTATGACGATTTTGGCCAAAGAATAAAATACCCAATCTGTCTTGTACACCACAATTTGAGGTGTATTTAATAGCGCTGTCTCTAAAGTGGCCGTTCCAGAGGTAACTATAGCTAGTTCAGCCTGTTGAATGATGTCATAAGTCTGATCGAATAAGACAGGTATCGATGTTTGATAGAGCTCTTTCCAATCTGATATTCCAGCAATTACAAAATTGATGTCAGGATTTGTTCTTGCTAGTTGTTCAAATAAGGGCAGGGCCGTTTTTATCTCCTGTTTACGACTTCCAGCTAACAGGGCAACATAGGATTTGCCTTTTAATGCAAAGGATTCATTCGGTTTAAATGCCTGAATCGCATCTTGAAGTGGATTTCCTACATATTCAGTAGTTATTCCAGCCTCTCTAAAGAGTTTTAATTCAAACGGGAAGATCACATAAAGATGATCAATCCATTTCTTTAATTCACTAACCCTTCCTTTATTCCAAGCCCACACTTTAGGAGCAATGTAGAAATGTGTTTGGAAGCCTTTTTTCTTAGCAATTTTAGCTGCCTTTAAATTAAATCCGCCGTAATCGATAAAGATGATGGCGTCAGGTTGAAAGGCTTCAATTTGTTCTCCAAAGCTTTTAAACAAACCCTTTAAGCGTTGAATATTTTGAATTACACCCAATATTCCCATAATCGCTAATTGATTATGGTGTATGATAACCTCGGCACCTTGAGCTTTCATTAAATCTCCACCCCAAGCAAGAATTTGGGCCTCATTATCCAATATTTTTATCTCTTGGATTAGATTAGATCCGTGAAGATCTCCAGATTTTTCCCCTGCAAGGATGAAGTATTTCATTTTTATTCTCCGAAGTATTCAACGGAGTTTTTATTTGTTTCAATTAAATGAATCTTATGCAAAGTGGCAGAGCTAGAGGTAGCTTTAATTTTAGGAGCAAGTATTTTCCAAAATTCCATCACGAGTATTTCACAACTCGCTAATTTTCCTAACATAAAATCTACGTCTAAATTAAGGTTTTTATGATCGACTTTGTCAATAATTTCGGCCTTAATAAGATCGCCTAATTGCTTTAAATCATAAACAAATCCGGTTTCAGGATCTGGTAATCCCTTAACTGTTACTATTAATTCAAAATTATGTCCGTGCCAATTATAATTAGCACAGGGTCCAAATATGGCTTGATTTTTTTCTTCTGACCAGTCTGGATTGAATAAGCGATGTGCAGCGTTGAAATGTTCCTTACGGATGACGTATACCATTGTTTTCAGTTTTTGTGGAGGGACTCTGGGAAAACAATAGCAGAGTTCCAATTATTGTGCAAAGTTAACAAACGTTCCGGTAATCTGTGTAAATTTGTTTCTTTAAATCCCTTTATAATGATCATAGTAACTGGTGCCGCGGGCTTTATAGGTAGTTGTTTGATTCAAAAGTTAAATGACTTGAAATTTCGTTATATCATAGCGGTTGATGATTTTTCTAATGAGGAAAAGAATCAAAATTTAGAGGGAAAGTCAATAATGACTCGAGTGGATCGAAAAGATTTATTTACTTGGTTAGAGAAAAATAACCGAGAAGTTGAATTCTTTTTCCATATAGGTGCTAGAACAGATACGACGGAGTTTGATACAAAAATCTTTGATGAGCTTAATGTAGATTATTCTAAGAAGGTATGGGAGGCATGTGTAGCTTATCATATTCCTTTAGTTTATGCCAGTTCAGCGGCTACTTACGGCTTGGGAGAAATTGGATATGAGGATAACGAAGCCACCATCTCTTCTTTAAAACCATTGAATCCGTACGGTGATTCGAAAAATAATTTTGATATATGGGCCTTACAGCAAGAAAGGAAACCTTTCTTCTTTGCTGGTTTAAAGTTTTTCAACGTCTATGGTCCTAATGAATACCATAAGGGACGTATGGCCTCTGTTATTTGGCATGCTTATCAACAAATACAATCAAATGGTTCTTTAAGGCTTTTCAAATCTCATCGAGATGATTATCAAGATGGAGAACAAATGCGTGATTTTATTTATGTGAAAGACCTAATCGATGTATGTGTATTTTTGATGGAACATCGCAAGAATTCAGGAATTTATAATCTAGGAACAGGTAAGGCTCGCTCATTTAATGATTTAGGTAAGGCAACCTTTACGGCGTTGGGATTAGAGCCTAAAATTAACTACATCGATACCCCGGTAGACATTCGGGATAAATACCAATATTATACCGAGGCTACTATGGAAAAGTTGCGTCGAATTGGGTATGATAAGGATTTCACAAGTCTAGAGGATGGTGTGAAAGATTATGTTCAAAATTACTTAGTTAAGCAGCTTTATTATTAAGCAACTTTTTTAACCCTTCCTCGGCAAAACCTTTCCCATAGGCGAATAATTGGATGTTTGCGGCAAAGATGGAAAGTAGGGCTATTCCAATATTTTTGGTGCTGAATAAAGCAGCTAGAAAGATCAGAAAACTATAGGCTACTATTCCAGATAGCAAGAATAAGCCATATATCGGCATAGCTAATAGTGCTATTCCTGTAATAACGTAATAGCTGAAAAATAAGAAAGGGAAGAAATGAACGGCTTTCAATTCTTTAGGGAAGAAACGGCTAATATTAATGCGCGCTCTGCCAAAGAAATGCAATTGCTTATAGAATTGTCGAAAATCTGTTCTGCGTTTGTGGTAGATAAAAGCCTTAGGGATTAATCCAGACTTAAAACCAAGGGAAATACAGCGAATACTAAATTCAATGTCTTCGCCCATACGTGTAATTTTAAAGCCTCCTGTAGCTTCGTATACTTTTCGGGAGATTCCCATATTGAAACTCCTTGGATGAAATTGTCCGCCAATGTTTTTTTCTTTGCTTCTGATTCCACCTGTTGTGAAGAAAGAAGTCATGGAATAGCTGATGGCTTTTTGGATTGGAGTAAAACTGGGATGATCTTGATCTGGTCCTCCAAAAAGATCTAATCCTTCTGCCTTAACTGCCTTGTCAACTTCGTTTAAATAGGAGGGTTCTAACAGCGCATCCGAATCGAGAATAATGAAATAATCTCCTTTCGCTCTCTCGAATGCATAATTTCTCGCAAAACCTTGACCTCCGTTCTCTTTTACATAATAAGCTAAAGGGAAAGAATCAGCGTACTTTTCGATAATTATGGCGGCATCCTCAGTTGAACCATCTTCGATGACGACTACTTCAAAATCTCTGAATTCTTGCATTTGAATACAAGCTAATAACTCATCCAACTCTTGTGGTCGGTTATAGACAGGTATAATGAGGCTGTAGGCCGGCGTTTTCATATTATATGGTACGAAGCGTTGCTTTGCTAGCAGCTATTATTTGATCGTATTCTGAATCACCTAATGCAGCAGATAAGAACCATGATTCATACTGTGATGGGGGTAAGTATATACCTTTAGCTAACATTCCTTTGAAATATTTGCCAAACAAAACAGTATCTGATGTCTTCGCGTCGTTAAAGTTATTCACCGCTTTATCTGTAAAAAACAAGGTGAACATAGAGCCGATTTGGTTGATCGTATAGTTAAGGCCTAATTCTTTTAAATCACTTGCTAAAGCATTTTTTAGTGCTAATCCACGATCGGCTAACGAAGTATATACATCTGGGTTTTCAGTGATTAGGTTTAGCATGGCTAAACCTGCTGAAGTCGCCAATGGATTTCCAGACAGTGTCCCTGCTTGATAAACAGGTCCCGCTGGTGCAATCATATTCATTATATCGGCCTTTCCGCCATAAGCACCTACCGGAAGTCCTCCACCTATAATCTTTCCAAGGGTAGTAAGGTCTGGTTGAATACCAGCTAATCCTTGATATCCAGCTGCTGAAAGACGGAACCCTGTCATTACTTCATCAAATATAAGTAAGGCCCCATATTGTTTGCACAGTTTTTGAACAGAGGCTAAATAACCCTCTTTTGGAATCACTAAGCCCATATTTCCAACTACAGGTTCCAGTATAATGGCTGCAACCTCTTTAGGATTAGCTTTAAACAGATTTTCTAAACTTTCCAAGTCATTGTAAACAGCTGTCAAAGTGTCTCTTGCGGTGGAAACAGTTACCCCAGGACTATCTGGAGTGCCTAAAGTGGCAACACCAGAACCGGCTGCAATTAAAAATGAATCGCCGTGACCGTGGTAACAACCCTCCATTTTAATAATCTTATCTCGCTTTGTATAAGCTCTTGCTAAACGAATAGCAGCCATTGTCGCTTCAGTTCCAGAATTAACTAAACGTACTTTTTCAACCGAAGGAATCATCGAAATGATTTTTTCGGCAATCAATACCTCATTATAGGTGGGTGCGCCGAAGGAAAATCCATTACTCAATGCTCCGCGTACAGCCTCCTCAATGACAGGATGTGCTTGACCAAATAGCATAGGACCCCAAGAACCAATTAAATCAACATAAGAATTGCCATCTACATCATGTAAATAAGCACCTTTAGCCGATTTAATAAATACAGGATCACCTCCTACAGATTTGAATGCACGAACAGGAGAGTTAACACCGCCTGGAATTAATTCTTGAGCTTTTTCAAAATAGGCTGCACTTAATGTAGACATCTTATTTCTTCTTAGGATTCTTTGGGGCTGTTTTTTGTTGTTGTTCCTCCATCGTTTTCAATTGTGTTTGAAGGTACTGTGAGAACTTTGATTTTTTAGGTCCACCACCTGCGGCTATTTTCTTACGATTCTCATCTAACAATACTTTAATTTTATCTTCGTCTACAAATTTGCGAATGGCTAATTGTTGACCGATTGTTACTAAGTTAGATACGAAATAGTAGAAACTTAAACCAGCAGGGAAGGAGTTCATAACGAACATGAAGATCACAGGCGTTATATAGGCCATCATTTTCATGTTGATAGGTTGACCTGGCTGATCTGGCGTGATCTGGTTGTTATAATAACCGTAAGCTAATTGTGATACGGTCATTAATAAACAGAACATACTGACATGTGATCCATAGAATGGAATGCTGAAAGGTAGGTTAAAGAATGAATCATAGGTGGATAAATCGTTTGCCCACAAGAAAGATTCCTGGCGTAAGTTGATCAAGTTTGGAAATAACATGAATACGGCCATTAATACTGGCATGGTGGCTAGTACAGGTATACAGCCACTCAACGGATTTACTCCCACTTCTCCATACAACTTCATTGTTTCTTGTTGAACACGAGCCGCATCATCCCCGATTTTTTCCTTGATAGCAGCGATTTCAGGCGCCAAAATACGCGTCTTTGCCATTGAAACGTAGGATTTATACGTTAATGGCAATAAGGCTGTTTTGATTATTAAGACTAACACAATAATTAACAAGCCGTAATTACTGAATAAGCTCTCTAGAAAATCAAACAGGGGTACAAAGATGTATTTTGTAATAGGCAATAGGAAGTCATAACTTAACTTCACATTCTTTCCAAAATTAGGGGCATCTACCTTTTTTACAATAGAATAATCATTGGGGCCAAAATAGAATTGGAAAGATGATTTTCCTGCAGATAAATCTTGCGCTGAAGCAACAATCTGCGCATCTAAGGTCTTGATGTTTACTGAATCTTCTAAATTAGGCGTGGCAGTTAATGCCGCCGATTTGAACATAAAGCCTTGTGGAATTAGACTAGAAAGGAAATATTTCTTTTTAAAGCTGATCCATTTAGTACTTTGGTCTAAATTTTCATTCGTTACTGAACTAGGGTTCTCAGAAAGGTAATCGAATTCCTCATCTTCCGTTAATAAATAATTTATGGTCGCCTTACGCTCCTCAGTAATATCCTTTTCTGTTTGATGTACCTGCTCTTTCCAATGAATAAAATAATCTCCACCAGTTAATGCCACTGATTTTGCATTCAGTTGATAATCTAAAAGAAAACCAGACTCAGGTAGGATATAACTTGATTCAATCGATTGACCACTAGCTAAAGTTCCTATAAAATTGACTTTATTGCCCGTTTGAACTCCTGTGAAATCAACGTTTGAAACCTTAATTTTTCCAGCTGCTGTGGGTAATTCAATACTGAATTCATCTTTTGAAGAGTTGTATAAAAACAATCCGTCTGATTTTCCAGCATTAAAATTTGCATAGCTTTTATAGTTCTTTAATTGAACAGAAACTAGTTTAGCGCCTTTAGAAGATAGCTTAACAATGATATCTTTATTTTCAAGAGTGAAAACTTGTTCTTTTTTAATACTAGAATCTACTGCCACTACTTTAGCAGAATCTTTAGGAGCTACGGCAATCGCTTTTTTTGTTACCGCCGCTTTAGGAGTTTCTGTAGGTAATTCTTTAGGTGCAAAGAAATATTGGTAGCCTAATAGCATACCCATAATTAACACAATACCTGTGATGGAATTTCTATCCATGATTTCTTATTTAGAATTTTTGATGAATGGTACCGCATGTTGATGCGCCGCCTTTACAAATTGTACAAATAGTGGAGACGGACTTTCAACCGTCGATTTATATTCTGGGTGGAATTGAACACCCACGAAGAAGGGATGATTCTCAATTTCCACGATTTCTACCAAATTTGAATCCGGATTAATACCTGAAGTAATTAAACCAGCTTTATGGAATTGATTTAAGTAGTCGTTATTAAATTCGTAGCGATGTCTATGGCGCTCTTGAATGAGTGATTTACCGTAAATTTTATAGGCCAAAGTTCCTTTTTCCACTTTACATGGATACGATCCCAAACGCATAGTACCTCCTTTTTCAGAAATATCTTTTTGCTCCAGCATTAAATTAATCACTGGATCTGGACTATCTGGATTCATTTCAAAGGAATGAGCCTCCGACAAGCCCATCACATTTCTGGCAAATTCAATAACAGCACATTGCATACCTAGGCAAATACCAAGGAAAGGAATTTTGTTTTCACGCGCATATTTAACTGCGTTGATTTTTCCAGCAATGCCTCTTTCTCCAAAACCCGGAGCCACTAATATCCCATCTAAACCTGCCAACGTTTCGGCTACATTCTCAGCATCCATAGTCTCAGATGAGATCCAATTCAAATTGACTTTAATGTCATTTGCAGCTCCAGCATGAATAAATGCTTCGGCTATGGATTTATATGAATCTTTCAATTCAACATATTTACCAATTAAGCCGATGTTGATTTCGAATTTCGGGTTTTGAAGTTTGGAAAGAAAAGAAGTCCAATTCTTTAAATTAGATTCTTTGTCATTGTAGATGTCTAATTTGTATAAAACACGGCTATCTAAACGTTCCTCTTTCATTAATAAAGGCACTTCATAGATGGTAGATGCATCGCGTGCTTCGATTACATCCGCCTCAGACACATTACAGAATAAGCCAATCTTCCTCTTCATTTCTTGAGGAATCGGATGTTCTGTACGGCAAACCAAAATGTCAGGTTGAATACCTGATTCGGATAATTGCTTTACACTATGTTGCGTAGGCTTCGTTTTTAATTACCCAGCAGAAGCTAAATAAGGAATTAAAGTCAGGTGAATAAATAAGGTATTTTTCTCACCTAAATCCCATTTCAATTGGCGAGCCGCTTCAATAAAAGGCAAAGACTCAATATCTCCAACACAACCACCAATTTCTGTGATTACAATGTCATATTTACCAGATTCCCCTAAGAGCATAATATTGCGCTTGATTTCATCGGTAATATGAGGAACCACTTGAACGGTTTTTCCTAAATAATCGCCACGACGTTCTTTAGTAATTACATTATGGTAAATACGACCTGTGGTGATATTATTTGCTTGGCTAGTGGGCGTATTTAGAAAACGCTCATAATGTCCTAAATCAAGATCTGTTTCTGCGCCATCATTTGTCACATAGCATTCGCCATGTTCGTATGGATTCAGTGTTCCTGGATCAATGTTGATATAAGGGTCAAACTTTTGAATAGTACAGGTGAGACCTCGTGCTTGTAAAAGCTTTGCTAAAGACGAGGCTATGATGCCTTTTCCTAACGAGCTTGTTACACCACCCGTAACAAAAATGAACTTGGATTTCTTGGGATTCCCTTTACCAGACATTGATAGAATTGTTGATTTGGTTACGGGAAACAAAGATAGTGAAATAAAAGCATACCGAATTAAT
>JACCDS010602043.1_pt1 | contig 24282 bp, 21 predicted proteins | sample 7446441 | NCBI WGS metagenome assembly JACCDS01 (sample SAMN15323445, study PRJNA562643) | freshwater metagenome | isolation source: river surface water | place: USA:Blue River Watershed | collected 2017-08-17 | reverse complement strand
CCCGGACGTATCCTGAAATTGTGGACGCTTGGTTGCACTCCGTGCTCGCCGCCGCCGCCGCGGGCGGGCTCCTGACCCTTGCGGCCCTGGCTTTGGCCACGCTGGTCAGCGAAGATCTCGCCTGCATCGGCGCGGGTCTGCTCGTCGCGCAAGGTGCGCTGGGTTTCGGGCCCGCGGTCGCCGCGTGTTTTGCGGGCATCTTCGCGGGCGACCTCCTGCTCGTGCTCGCCGGGCGCGGGCTCGGGCGGCCGGCGCTCAACGCCGCCCCGCTGCGCTGGTGGGTCAGCGCCGAGGCGGTGACGCGGGCCGAGCGTTGGTTTTACCGGCGCGGGCCGGGACTGATTCTCGCCAGCCGCTTTCTCCCGGGCACGCGGTTGCCGACCTATTTCGCCGCCGGGTTGCTGCGGGCGCCGCTGGGGCCGTTTGTCGGTTGGTTCTTTTTGGCCTGTGCGCTCTGGACCCCGCTCCTGGTCGGGACTGCCGTGGTGTTCGGGGACGCGGCGCGGCAATTCTTCCTTTCGTGGACCGAAGCGGTGCCGGCGCTGCTGGCGGCCGGCGGCGCGGCGCTGGCGGGCACGCGGTTGGTCACCGCGCTGGCCACGTGGCGCGGCCGCCGGTTGCTCCTGAGCCGCTGGCGCCGGCTCACGCGTTGGGAGTTCTGGCCGATGTGGGCGATCTATCCGCCGGTCGTGGCCTACATTCTTTGGCTGGGCTGGAGGCATCGCAGCCCGACCCTGTGTACCGTGGCGAATCCCGGCATCGGGGCCGGCGGCGGATTGGCGGGCGAATCGAAGAGCGCGATTCTGCGCGGCTTGGCCGGAGCAGGTGAGGCGGTGGCGCCGTGGGTCCTGGTGGCCGCGGGCGCGCCGGCGGAACGCACGGCGGCGGTGGCGGATTTCATGCGGCGCGGCGGTCACGATTTTCCGATCGTGCTCAAACCCGATGTCGGCGAGCGCGGCCGGGGCGTCACGATCGCGCGCGACGGGGCGGCGGTCGCGGCGGCGTTGCGCGCGGAGCCGCGGGCGCTGATCGCGCAGGCCTATGTGCCGGGGGTGGAGTTCGGGGTCTTCTACGTTCGCTTTCCCTCCGAGCCGGCCGGTTGGATTTTCTCGATCACGGCGAAACAAGCGGTGGCCGTGACCGGCGACGGCCGGCGCACGCTGGAAGAATTGATTCTGGCCGACGACCGCGCGGTGTGCCTGGCGCGATTCTTCCTCGGGCAACTCGCGGCGCGGCTCGACGAGATCCCGGCCGCGGGCGAAAGGATCGCGTTGTCCGAACTCGGCACGCACGCGCGCGGGGCGCTGTTTCTGGACGGCACGCACCTGGTCACGCCGGCGCTGGGCGCGGCGGTCGAGCGGGTGAGCCGGGCGTACGCCGGGTTTTACTTCGGGCGCTACGATGTGCGGGCGGCGGACGAGGCGGCGTTCCGGCGCGGAGAATTCACCGTGATCGAGTTGAACGGACTCACGTCGGAAGCGACGAACATCTACGATCCGCGCCACCGCGTATGGTTCGGGTGGCGCACGCTGTGCCGGCAGTGGCAAATCGCCTTCGCGATCGGGGCGGAGAACCGCGCGCGCGGGCATACTCCGCTCACCGTGCGGGAAGTGGGCACGTTGCTCGCGGCCCAAGGGCGCGCGCCATGAGCCCGCGCACCATGTCCCTCCCGGCCACGGGGCGCTACGAGCTCACGCTGGCGACCCACCTCGACGACGTGCGCGCGGCGCAGCGGCTGCGTTTCGAGGTCTTCAATCTCGAGCTGCACGAAGGTTTGCCGGAGGCGTTTCTCACCGGCCTCGATGCCGACGAGTTCGATCTCGTGTGCGACCATCTGCTCGTGCGCGAACGCGCGACGGGCGCCGTGGTCGGCACCTATCGCCTGCAGACGGGCCGCAGTGCGGCGGCGCACCGCGGCTACTACAGCGCCCAGGAATTCGATTTCGGGCCGTACGAGTCGCGGCGCGACGAAATGGTGGAACTCGGCCGGGCCTGCGTGGCGGCGGCGCACCGCAACGCCAGCGTGCTGAATTTGCTGTGGCGCGGCATCGCGCGCTACGCGCAGGCGCACGGCGCCCGCTACCTCACCGGCTGCAGTTCGCTCACGACGCAGGACGAGGCGGCGGCGTTGGCGACCTATCGCGGACTGGTGGCGGCGCACCTGGTCGCGGCGCCGCTGCAGACCCGCCCGGTCCCGGGTTGGCGTTGCTCCGAACTCAACGGCCGGCCCGTGGCGCTCCCGGTGCCGAAGTTGCTGCGCGCCTATCTCGCGCTGGGGGCGAAGATCTGCGGCGAGCCGGCCATCGATCGCCATTTCGGCACCGTGGACTTTCTGACGTGGATCGACCTGCAGGCGATGCCGGTGCGGGTCTGGCAAAAAATCGCCGGATGAAAACGGACGTTGTCAGGCGCGGCCGCGCCGCCGGCCGGATTTTGGCGTTCGCGTGGGTGCTGTTTACCGCGGCGGTGCAGCTCGGGTTTTGCGGTCGGGGCCCGGCGGCCCGCGCCCGGTGGCTGCAACGGCACTGCCGCCGCGCCCTCGCGGTGCTGGGGGTGCGGATCCGGACGCGCGGCGCCGTTCCGGCCGGCGCGATCGTCGCGGCCAACCATGTCGGCTATCTCGACATTCTGGTGCTCGGCGCGCTGCGGCCGGTTGTCTTCGTGGCGAAGCGCGAGGTGCGCGGGTGGCCGTTGCTCGGGTGGTTGGCCGCGGGCGCGGGCACGCGCTTCATCGACCGCGAGCGCCGCCGGGATGTGGTGCGGGTGGCGGCGGAGTTCGCGCCCGCGGTCGCCGACGGCGTCGGCGTCGTGGTGTTTCTCGAAGGCACGAGCTCCGACGGACGGACTGTGCTGCCCTTCAAGTCCTCGTTGCTCGCCCCGGCGGTGGCGCAGGGCTGGACCGTCGCGCCGGTCGCGATCGCGTATGCGGTGCCGGCCGGGCACGACGCCGCGACGGAGGTGTGCTGGTGGGGCGAGATGACGTTTGCGCCGCACCTGCTCCACCTGTTCACGCTCCCCCGGATCGATGCTTCGATCGCGTGGGGTGCCGCCGAGACGGCGGCCGGCGACCGCAAGGCGCTCGCCGCCGGCCTGCATGCCCGCGTGACGCGCCTGCACCTTGCGCTCGCGACGGGCGGAGGTTGATGTTTCGCCCATGCCTGCTCCCGCCATCGCCTCGCCGCTCGCCGGCAAAACCGTCGTGCTCGGCGTCACTGGTTCCATCGCGGCCTACAAGGCGGCGGATCTCGCGAGCAAGCTCACGCAGCTCGGCGCGATTGTGCGTCCGGTCCTGACGGAAGGCGCCCGGAAGTTCATCGCCCCGCTGACTTTCCAGGCGGTGACGCACCAGCCGGTCGCGCACGAACTGTGGAGCGAGGACGATCCGGCGAGCATCGCGCACGTTGCCTTGGCCGACCGGGCGGATCTCCTGCTCGTGGCGCCGGCGACCGCCCATGTGCTGGCGCAGTTTGCGCACGGGCTGGCCTCCGATTTTCTCACCGCGCTTTATCTCGTGAACCGCGCGCCCGTGCTCCTGGCCCCGGCGATGAACGGCAAGATGTGGCTCCATGCCGCGACGCAGGCCAACGTCGCCGTGCTGCAGGCCCGGGGCCATGCGTTCATCGGTCCGGAGGCGGGGATGCAGGCTTGCGGCTACGAAGGCGTCGGCCGGTTGTGGCCGGTCGAAGGAATCATCGCCGAGGCCGAGAAAATGGTGGGGTGATGCGGCGACTTGGCCCCGGGGCAGGCGGGGGGAAACGGGAGTGCGCGCCCGGCCGGAGCGGTTCAGGCGCCGGCGATGGATCCGCGCGCGGGACCGCCGATCTCTCGGCTCCCGGTGGTACCACAATAGTACCACCGGCTTAAGGTTGTTCGGATCGCGCCGGCGCGCCGCACTCGGAACCGTCAGTTCGGCAAACCCCCAACCCCGTCCCGCCATGTCCACCCCGCCGCTGTCGTTGCTTCGTTCCCTCCTCCTGCCCGCTGTGCTGGTTTTCGCGCTTGGCTCCGGACTTCGCGCCCAGGGCGCAGCCGTCGGCGCCGTCGAGGGCCGCGTCTTCAATGCCGCCACCGGCACCGCCCTCGTCAACGCCCGCGTCGCGCTCGAGGGCACCGACCGCACCGCCGTCACCGACGAATCCGGTTCCTTCCGTCTCGCCGGCGTCCCGGCCGGTCCCGCCCGCCTCGTCGTCTCTTACCTCGGCATGCAGCCCGAATCTGCCGCCGTCAGCGTGCCCGCCGGCGGCGCCGCCCGCCGCGAATTCGAACTCACGCTCGATCGCGGCACCAAGCCGGCGGCCGACGGCTCCGTCGTCCAACTCGCGACCTTCTCCGTCGTCGAGGCCCGCGAGATGAGCGCGCAGGCCATCGCGATGAACGAGCAGCGCAACGCCCCCAACCTCAAGAACGTCGTCGCGATCGACGAGTTCGGCGACCGCGGCAACGAGAACATCGGCGAATTCCTCCTCTTCCTGCCCGGCGTTTCCATCGCCACCTCCGGCTCCGAACCCACCACCGTCGCGCTGCGCGGGTTCCCCGGCAACAACACCGGCCTCACCGTCGACGGCGGCGAAATGGCCTCTTCGTTCAACGGCAACAGCCGCTCCCTCGATCTGCGCGAGATGCCGATGAACAACGTCTCCCGCGTCGAGGTGACCAAGGTCCCGACGCCCGACATGCCCGCCACCGGCCTCGGCGGCTCCATCAATCTCATCACCCGCAGCGGCTTCGAGGCGCGCAAACCGAAGTTCTCCTTCAACGCCTACACGATGTTCCACAACCGCAACGGCCTCACCTTCGACGGCGGCCCGCGCAACCACAACGGCGCCAACTCGCCGGACTTCATCCAGCCGTCCTTCGATTTCAACTACCTGCACCCCGTGAATTCGCGTTTCGCGATCACCGTCGGCGGCTCGCGCACCTGGCGCTTCAAGCCGATGGAAACCGGTACCGAGGACACCGACGAATCGCCGACCTGGGACCAGATCCGTCTCGTCCAGACCGCCAGCCAGTGGAACTCCCTCGCGCAGACGTTCAAGACGGTGCAGGGCTCCGTCGGACTCGACTGGCGCATCAGTCCTGCCGATACGCTCTCCGCCCAGGTCCAATACCGGGACTACAATCTCTACATCACGCGCAGCGTCCTCGGCTTCGCCTACGGCGCCGGCGCCACCGGCGGCCCGACGTTCACGCAGGGCGCCGCGAACGGCGTCGGCACCGTCACCATGAACGGCACCGGCGAGAACGTCGACGTGATCACCGAGACCAAGCACTACACGCTGAAGTACCGGCACCGCGGCGATCTCTGGCGTATCGACGCCGCGGGCTCGTTCTCCGTCTCGGCCTCCGACCGCCTCGATATCGACGAGGGCTTCTTCAACCTCGCGCCCGCCACGCTCACCGGCGTCGTCCTCCGCGGCGACGACATCCCTGCCTCCGGTGGCACGATTCCGACGCGCTACAGCGCGACCCGCGGCGGCGTCGCCGTCGATCCGTACGACGGCGCCAACTACACGCTCGGCAACCCGACGACCGCCCAGCCCGATTGGAACACCCACAAATCCAATCTGCGCCTCGACGTCGCCCGCGAGTTCGCCGGCCGCATCCCGTTCACGTTGAAAATCGGCGGCGCCGTCGACCGCTACACGAGCGACCAGCGCCGCTACAGCAAGACGTGGAACTTCCGGCCCAACGGATCCACCAATGCCGCCGATCGCCTCGCCAGCCGCTTCGATGTCTTCGACGAAGCCTTTCTCGCCGACGCGCCCACGGTCTTCGGCCGCAAGGTCCGCTGGATCAGCGGCCAGAAACTCTACGGGATCTACAAACAAAACCCGGGCTGGTTCGTCCTCGACGACGCCCTCGTGCACCAGAATTTCGTCACCAACTCCCGCGCGCTCCGTGAAACCGTTTCCGCCGGCTATTTCCGCGCCGACACCCGCCTGTTCCGCAACCGGCTCTGGATCGTCGCCGGCGTCCGCTACGAGCACACCGCCGACGAGGGCAAGGGTCCGCTGAACGACATCAACGCCCAGTACCAGCGCAACGCCGACGGCACCTTCGTCCGCAACGCCGCCGGCCAACGCGTGTTCGTCACGACCGACGCCCTCGGGTTGCGCAAATTGCGCTATCAGGAACGCGCCGCCGTTTCCGACCGCAGCTACGACGGCTTCTACCCGAGCGTGAACGCCTCCTTCAATCTTTCGGAAAAGCTCATCGTCCGCGCCGCCTACGCCCAGACCCTTGGCCGGCCGAACATCAGTTTCATCATCCCCGGCACGACGATCTCGGACCCCGACGCCGCCAACCCGACCATCACCGTCAACAACACCGGCCTCCTCCCTTGGAGCGCGCGCAGCTACGACCTCGCGCTCGAGTCCTACCACGTGAAGGACGGCTTCGGCTCGATCGGCATTTTCCGCAAGGACGTGAAGGACTTCTTCGGCAGTGTCACGACCGCCGCCACGCCGGAATTGCTCGAGCAATACGGTTTGGAAAACGACCCGGCCTTGCTCACCTACAACATCGCCACCCGCACCAACGCCGGCGACGCGCAGATCGACGGCCTCGAATTGTCCTACCGGCAGTCGCTCACGTTTTTGCCGAATTGGGCCCGCGGCATCCAGGTCTTCGTCAACTACACGAAGCTCAATCTCGGCGGCGGCAACACGGCCGACTTCTCCGGCTACAATCCCAAATCCCTCGGCGGCGGCCTCAACTTCGTCCGCGGCCGCCTCGCGCTGAAGACAACGCTCAGCTACCTCGGCGACACGCGCACCGGCGCCGTCGCGGCCAGCGCCACCGTCGCGCCCAACACGTTCAACTACCAGGCCAAGCGCACGCGCCTCGGCGTCAACGCCACCTACAATCTCAACCGCCGCTACTCGGTCTACGCCTCGGTCGTCGACTGGGGCGGGTTCGTGCAGGACCTGCAGCGCTATTCGCCGACGACGCCCGACTACGCCAAACCCACGCGTTGGCAGGAGCTCGGTTTCTATACCAACATCGGCATCCGCGGCACCTTCTGATCTCGGCTCGATTTCTTCCGGCTTAACTCCCTCTGTTTCCCTCCATGATCACGTTCGCTTCTTCCTTTCGTCTCTGGGCCGCCCTTGGTCTGGCGGTCGCCGCGGGCTTCGCCGCCCCGGCCGTCGAGAAATCCGATGTCTTCGTTTCCGGCGCCGACGGCTACCACACCTACCGCATCCCGGCCGTGATCAAGGCCGCGGACGGACGTCTGCTTGCGTTTGCCGAAGGCCGGAAATCCGGCGGCGGCGATTCCGGCAACATCGATTTGCTGCTGAAGCATTCGACCGACGGCGGCAAAACCTGGGGCCCGGCCCAGGTCGTCTGGGACGACGCCGACAACACCTGCGGCAATCCCTGTCCCGTGCTCGACGAAACGACCGGCACGCTCTGGCTTTTGCTCACGCACAACCTCGGCACCGACCGCGAGCGCGACATCGCCGCGCGCACCGCGAAGGGCACGCGCACGGTTTGGGTCGCGCATTCCAAGGATCACGGCGCGACGTGGACGAAGCCCGTCGATATCACGGCCGCGACCAAGTTGCCCGAATGGACTTGGTACGCGACCGGCCCCGGCGTCGGCATCCAGATCAAGCACGGCCCGCACGCCGGACGTCTCGTGATTCCCTGCGACCACAACTACGACGATCCGGTCGACAAAAAACATCTCTCCGGCTCCCACGCGATCTACTCGGACGACCACGGCGCCACGTGGAAACTCGGCGCGCCGATCCGCCCGAAGGTCAACGAATGCCAGGTCGCCGAGCTCTTCGACGGCAAGGGCACGCTCCTGATGAACATGCGTTCCAACCACGGCCGCAATCTGCGCGCCCACGCCCTCAGCAACGACGGCGGCGTCACGTGGAGCGCCTTGGCCGACGCACCTGCGCTCGTCGAACCCGTGTGCCAGGCAAGTCTGCTGCGCCACGAATTCGGCGGCGGCCGTGGCGTCTTGCTGTTTTCCAATCCCGCCGCGAAAACACGCACTCAAATGACAGTGCGGAGCAGCGCGGACCAAGGCGCAACGTGGACCGACGTCGCGCCGTTGCACGCCGGCCCTTCGGCCTATTCGTCGCTCGTCTCGCTCGCGCCCGACCTTGTCGGCTGTCTCTACGAGAACGGCGAGAAACGCGCGTACGAACGGATCACGTTTGCCCGCGTGCCGTTGGCCGTTCCTGCTCCCTGATTTTTCAATTTCCGCCATGTCCACGCGCTTCCGCGGCCTCGTTGCCGCCCCGTTCACGCCCTTCCATTCCGACCGCTCGCTCAATCTGGCGGTCATTCCGGCCTACGTCCGGATGCTGCGGGAGAACGGCGTCGCCGCCGCCTTCGTCTGCGGCACCACCGGCGAAAGCTCCTCGTTGACGTTGGCGGAACGCCAATCGGTCGCGGCCGCCTGGACGAAGGCGTCGGATTCCCGCCTGCCCGTGATTGTGCACGTGGGCCACACTTGCCTCGACGACGCGCGGATCCTCGCGCGCCACGCCGCGGAAATCGGCGCCACCGCCATCGCCGCACTCGCGCCGTTCTTCTTCAAACCGCGCAACTCCGCCGAGCTTGTCGATTGGGTCGCCGCCGTTGCGGCCGCCGCGCCGCAATTGCCGTTTTACTATTACCACATCCCGTCGATGACCGGCGTGAATCTGCCGGTGGCCGACTTCCTCGCCGCGGCCCGCGACCGGATTCCCAATTTGGCCGGTGTGAAATTCACGTTCGAGGATTTCCCGGATTACCAAGCCTGCGTCGCCGCCGACGGCGGCCGTTACGACATCCTCTTCGGCCGCGACGAATTGCTGCTCGAGGGCACGCAGGCCGGCGCGCGCGGCGCCGTGGGTAGCACCTATAACTACGCGGCGCCGGTTTACCTGCGCATGCTTGCCGCGCTTTCGGCCGGCGACCACGCCAAGGCCCGCGCGCTGCAGGATGCCGCCGTGCAGATGATCACGATTTGCGCCGGCGTCGGCGTCACGCATCTCGCCGCTTCGAAAGCGCTCATGCCCGGTACGGGCATCGACTGCGGTCCCGTCCGCCAGCCGCTCGCGCAGCCTACGCCGGCCCAGATCGCCACCATGCAGGAACGGCTCGCGACGATCGCGTACGCGGGTTTCGCCTGCGTCCCGCCTGCCGGAGTCTGACCGCGGCGGCGCGCGTCAGAGCGCGGCCGTGGAACCGCCGGCGACGTAACGCGGCAGCAACTGCGTCGCCCGGTCCGCGCCGGTCCGGCCGTTCACCCAGCGCAGCAGTAAACCGAGAATCCGGGTCGCGAATACGCGCGGCGCCGCCACGTAGCGGGCCGGCGTCGGCGTCAGGGCCGTCAAAAACGGATCGTCGTCCCGCGAAATCAGCGACAGGTCCCGCGGCACGCGCAGGCCGCGCTGGGCCAGCCAGCTGATCGCGGACAGGTAGGCGTACGAGTTGCACACGACGATGCCGGTCGGCGGCGCCGGCTGGTCGAGCAGGCGCTGCAGCGCGCGGCCGACGGAGACGGCGTCGTCGCGGTGGTACGCGACCTCGGCGCGCACCTCGGCGCGCGCGGTCGACTTGGCGCCCGCGAGAAAACCGAGTTCGCTGTCGACGTCGCCGGCCCGGCGCTCCTCGCGGTTGAGCAACGCGATCCGGCGATGTCCCAGCCTCAGCAATACACCGGCCGCGTGCCGGCAGCTCGCGCGGTAGTCGAGATCGCAGCAGGGCAGGGGCACGCCGGCATAGACGGAGCCGGCGACGACGCAGGGCAGTCCCTGCCGGGCGAACCAACGCTGCATCGGTTCGGAGGAAAGCGTCAGCACCCAAGCCGCGTGCCGGTGCTGGCCGCTCAGGCGGGCGAGCGCGCGGTCCGGCTTGCCTTGGTAGTACTGCCGGCCGTCGTGCAGCCGGAGGCGCAGGCCTTCCTCGATCAGCAGGTCCTTGAGTTCGTCGATCCAGAGCGCGATGTGCGGCCGCAGCCGGCCGATCGGTTCGGGAATCAGCACGCCGACGCTGCGCGACTCCGGTGCCGCCACCTTCGCCGCGCCCCGCGGCACGATGCGGTTGCCCAAGCCGCGCACGGGCGCGAGGTGGCCCTCCGCCTTGAGTTGCGCCAAGGCCGCGCGGACGGTGTTGCGGCTCGCCTGCAAGGTGCGGCTCAGGTCGCGTTCGCTGGGCAGCCAGTCCCGCCACGCGCCGCGCTCCACCTCGCCCCGCAGTTGGGCGGCGATCTGGCCGGCGACCGTGCGATGCGGAATGAGCGTCATGCGGGAAAGGCGTCAGGCTTGGCGGAACGCGCCGCCGGTTTCACGCCGAAAGCTCGGCCCCGGTGGACGTCAACGCAGCTGCGCGGCCCAGACGGCGGTCGAGCGCACGCCCGGCCGCGCTTCGCCGCCGGGAATCACGATCCGGTCGCGCCACGTCGTCAACGTGGTCGTCACGAGGGAAAACGGCATCTCGCCGCGCCGCCGCCATTGGTCCGCGGCCGGATCGTAGGCGAGCACGTCGCGCGGAAACCCGCGGTGCGCCGTCGGCGCGACATTGACCTGCGCGCCGTCGTCGCCACCGAGCACGAGCAACTCGCCGCCGTGGTGCGGCGCCGGCGAAGGCGCGGCCACGGCCACCCGCGGCAGATTCGCGATCCGGCGCCAGCCGGTCGCCGCGTCGTAACGGTAGGCATCGCGCAACCACTCGCGCGCGACCTTGCCCGCGGCATCCGCTTTGAGGTGCGCGCCGCCGAAGAGAAACACCGCGTCGCCCGCCGTCCCGACCGTGGGGAAAATGCGCGCCGTGCCCGGCCAGGCCGGCAGGATTTTCCAGCCTTCGCCTAGCCGGTCGGCATCGAGCATCAGGAAAACGCGTTCGGCCTGCGTGGCCGTCGGCGCAGACTGTCCGCCGGCCACGAAGATTTTCCGGCCCGCCGCCGCGCCGGCCATCAGCGCGAGCGGCCGCGGCAAAGCGGGCCAGGCGGTGAACGTCACGCGGCCCGCGGCGCTGCGCACGAGCCACACGTCGTTGAAATTGCGCGTCGCGTCGCCGCCGCCGATGAAGACCGCGCCCTCGGCCAAGTTGACCGAGACGCCGTAGCCGCCGGCCTTCGGCAAGCGGTCGGAGCGGAGCCATTGGCCGGTCTCGGACGCGAGTACGAACACGTGGTGGTACCAGATCTTCGTGCCGCCTTCCAAGGGCGGCGGTCGGGGAAATTGGCCCCGCCGGCGACGATCAGGTCGCCGTTGCTCGCGCCCGCGTAGCTGCCGGCGAAGCCTTCGCGGTCAGGCAAGGGCGGCAACGGTCGCCACGCGAGCGGGGCCGGCGGCTCGGCGCCGAGCGCGGACGCGGCCAGGGACAGGAACGACACAACGGCAAGCAGGCGGGGCAGGGGAGTCACGCGGGGAACATCCAGCATGGGCCGGGTTTTGCTTTCCCGCCAAGCCGCGATTGCCGGTTCCAAAGCTGAACCACCGCGCGGTGCCGCCGCTTGCGCTCGCGGCCCGGCCCGCTACCAACGGAAGCGTCTATGCCGATCTACGAGTATTACTGCGCCGACAATCACACGATTTACCAGTTCTACGCCAAGACGCTGGCCCAGGGAAAGTCCGTGCCCCGCTGCCCGGTAAACCCGAAGTTCAAACTGCGGAAACTGGTTTCCGCTTTCGCGATCACGAGCGGCGGGTCCGGAGACGACGGCCCGCCGCCTCCTCCGGCCGGCGGCGCCGACGACGCCGATCCCAAAATGGAAGCCGCGCTCGGCGCGATGGAATCCGAATTCTCCAGCGTCGACGAAAACGATCCCAAGGCCATGGCCCGGATGATGCGCCGCATGTCCGAACTCACCGGCGAAAAGATCGACGGCGAAATGGAAGAGGTGGTGCGCAAACTCGAGGAAGGCGCGGACCCGGAAGCGTTGGAAAACGGGCTTGGCGGCGATGAAGCGCCCGCGGGCGGCGGCATGGACGACGACGGCTTCGGCGGCCCCGGTGCCCCGGGCGAGAAGGCCGATCCCAAGGAACCGCGCCACCGCTTCAAGGTCCGTCGCGCCGCGCCCCGCCGCGATCCCCAGCTCTACGACTACGACTAAGTTTCCGCCGTTTCCCGCTCCTTCGCCTTTTCCTTTCCGCCCATGCCCGCTCCCGAACTCCTTGCCCGAATCGCCGCCGCCGAACGCGCCGTGCTTGCCCAGACCGAATTGCTCCATCGCGAATTCGGCCGCGCGGAGAGCCGCTGGAAATCCGACGGCACCCGCGTCACCGCCGTCGACGTGGCGATTTCGGAAAACATCTTCCGCGCCCTCGGAAACGAATTTCCCCAGGACCAATATTTCAGCGAGGAACTGGCCGAGACCGACGCACCGATCCCGGTGACCGCGCAGTTTTCCTGGGTGCTCGATCCGATCGACGGCACCAACAACTTCGCCCTCGGCATCCCGCATTGCGCGATCGCGCTCGCGCTCTGCGAAAACGGCGAACCGATTTACGGTTGGGTCTACGACCTGAGCCGACGCTCATTGCTCAAGGGCGGCCCCGGCTTCGGCGTCTTCGACGGCGACCGCGCCATCCGCGTCAGCACCGCGCCGGATTCGAAGGAAACCCTCATCGGCTTCCACAGCCCCTTCGACAAGACGCTCCTGCCGATGGCGACGGGCATCCTCTCGCACTACAAGATCCGCGGCCTGGGCAGCGCGACCTTGCACCTGGCCTACGTGGGCGCGGGGCTGCTCGACGGCTGCGTCGACTACAACGTAAAGATCTGGGATCTCGCCGCGGCGATCCCGCTGGTCCGCGGCGGCGGCGGCGAAGTGCGTTTTCTCAACGGTGCGCAGGTGCCGATGCGGACCTTCGACCTCAAGATGAAGCGCATCGTCTACGTCGCCGGCAGCCCCGCGCGCTGCGACCGCCTCGAGGCCCTGATGCGGGGCTGAGTTCCGGGCAACGCCACTTCCTTCCTGTCAATCCTGTCTCAGCCCTCCTGTCCGTCCTGTCCCAATGAAAAACCGGGACAGGATCGACAGGACAAAGACAGCGATTGAACAGGAAGGATCAGAATTGAAGACGCGCGTCGATCGGCGCTCCGGTCCTTCAACCTTCACCTTTCAGCTTTCAACCCCACCGCCGCGCGCGCCGGGCGCGCGCAACTTCAGACCTGATACGTCTGCAGCGGCACCGGATCGAGCACCTTGGATTGCGGCGCGAGGGTCTTGAGCTGTTCGGCAAACCACACCCGCGCCGCCGGATCGCCGTGCGTCAGCACGATGGAGCGCGCGCCGGTCTGCACCGCGAACTCGAGCAGTTCCTCGCGGTCCGCGTGGCCGCTCAACTCGAAGCGCTCGACCTTGGCTTTGACCTTCTGCTTCACGTGCGCGGCCTCGAAAACGAATTCCTCGCCCGGCTTGGCGGCGAGCAGGTGGCCGCCCGGGGTATCCGGATCGCAATACCCGACGAAGGCGATGAGGTTGCGGGCGTTGCCCAGCAGGCCGGACGCGAGCGTGTAGCTCGGCGTGCGCTCGACCATCATGCCGGAGCTCACGAGGTAGATCGCGTTCTGCTGCGGATCCTCGCCGGCCTTCATCTTGCGCGGCGTCGGCTTGAGTTTCAGGTCCTTCAGGATCCCGCGGCTGAACTGCACGTGCTTGGTCTTCCGGGAAATCTCGTCGAAGTAATCCGCCAGATCGATGCCGAGGCCGCCGCTGTAGATCGGGCACTCCACCAGCCGGCCGAATTTCCGCGCGTCGTGCATGATCGCGAAGATCTCCTGCATGCGCCCGAGGGCGAAGACCGGGATCAGCACGGAACCGCCGCGCTGGATCGCGTCGTTGATCGCGGTGATCAGGCGGGCGACTTCGTTGACGCGCTCCTTGCCGAGCGGGCGCTCCGTCGTGCCGCGCGTCGTTTCCATCACGATGGTGTCGAAATGCCCGGCCGGGAACTTCGCGCCGGCCAGCGTGCGCTGGCTCTCGAACAGCACGTCGCCGGTGAAAAAGATATGCCGGTGCTTGTGCCGGATTTCGACCGCCGCCGCGCCCGCCACGTGGCCCGCGGGGTGCAAGATGATCTCCACTTCGTCCTTCGCGCCGCGGAAATGCTTGGCGTGGCCGAAGGGCAGGCCCGTCAAGCGCTTGCCGCAACGGTCGATCTCGTCGTGCGTGAAGAGCGGGTAGTCGGGGATGTTTTCCTCTTCCTTCTGCCGCACCATGACGTTGGCGGAATTGTGCAGCATGCGCTCGATCAGCATGCGGCTCGAGGTCGTCATGATCACCGGCGTGTTCGGGTGCTCCCGCATCACGACCGGCAGGCTGCCGATGTGGTCGAGATGGCAATGCGTGATGATGATGAGATCGAGGGTGAGGCCGCGCAGCGGCTTCAGGTCCGGCGTCGCCAAACGGCCCACTTTCTTCGGATTCAACCCGCAATCGACGAGGATGTTGAGGTCGCCGAGTTGGATGAACAGCGAGTTGGCACCGATGCCGCCGTCGCGATTCAGGTCTGTTAGCTTCATGAACCGGCCAGAAAGAACAATTTGCCGGCGAAGAACGAGAACGAAGTTGCCTGCGGCGCAGCGGTCGCCGGCCCGCCGTCTTCAGGCCCGCGGGATACTCAGCGCGAACGCCGGCACCACCACGTGTACCCGGTGCCCGAGCTCGTCCACGCCGTGGAAACTGCCCTGGGCCGAGGCGTCGAGGCCCGTGACGTGGTAGCTGTTGTAGGAAAACTGCTCCCCCGGCTCGAGCCGCGGCTTCTCGCCGACGATGCCGTCGCCCTCGACCACGAGCTGCGAGCCGTCGCTGTGCTGCACCACCCATTTGCGGCCGAGCAACGTCACGGTGCGGTCGGAGCCGTTCTTGATCGTGATGAAATAGACGAACGCGTGCGGCTTGTCCGTCGGCAGACTCGCCCCGCCGTGGTGGTAACACAGCTTGTCGAGGCGGGCGGAGAGACCGGGCAGTTCGCGGGAGCGGGGCACGCCGCAACCAAAGCCGGAATCGGCGAATCCGAAAGCGGGAAAATCGCGGCTTCTGCCGCAATTCCGCTTTTCGCGTCCCGCATTTGGCCTTTGCATCCCGGGCGCATGGCGAAACTCGCGCTCCTCTCCGTCTCGGACAAAACCGGCCTCGTGGACTTTGCCACCGCCCTCGTGCGGCAGCTCGGCTACACGCTGCTCTCCACCGGCGGCACCGCCAAACTGCTGGCCGAAAAAGGCCTGCCCGTGACCGAGGTCAGCCGCCACACCGGCTTCCCCGAGATCATGGAAGGCCGCGTCAAAACCCTGCACCCGAAGATCCACGGCGGGCTCCTTTGCCGCCGCGACAAGCCCGACCACCTCGCCCAGGCCGCGCAAAACGACATCGCCCTCATCGATCTGGTCGTCGTCAACCTGTACCCCTTCGAACAGACCGTCGCCAAACCGGGCGTGCACTTCGAGGAAGCGATCGAGAACATCGACATCGGCGGCCCCTCGATGCTGCGCAGCGCCGCCAAGAACCATGAAAGCGTGAGCGTCGTCTGCGATCCGGCCGACTACACCGCCGTCGTCGCCGCGCTCGCCGCCGAAACGTCCGCCCCCGACCAGCTGCTCGAACTCCGCCGCCGCCTCGCCCTCAAGGTCTTCCAGCGCACCGCCGCCTACGACGCCGCCATCGCCCGCTACCTCGAAAGCCAGGCCGCCGAGCCCGACCTCGAGGCCCTGAGCGGTTTCCCGGCCACGCTCTCCCTGAGTTGGCCGAAAGCCCAGGCCCTGCGCTACGGCGAAAACCCGCACCAAAAGGCCGCGCTCTACGGCACCTTCCACGAGCACTTCGCGCAACTTCAGGGCAAGGAACTCTCCTACAACAACCTTCTCGATATCACCTCGGCCACTTACCTGATCGGCGAATTCGAGCGCCCCACCGTCGCGATCCTCAAGCACACGAATCCCTGCGGTGTGGCCAGCGCGGATACGTTGATCGAAGCCTGGGAAAAGGCCTACGCCACCGACCGCCAGGCGCCCTTCGGCGGCATCATTGTCGTCAACCAGACGCTCGACGAAACCCTCGCCAAGGCCATCGCCGAAATCTTCACCGAGGTCATGATCGCCCCGCGCTTCAGCGACGAGGCACTCGCGATTTTCGCCAAAAAGAAAAACCTCCGCCTCATGATCGCCAAAGGAGGCATCGGCGCGGACGCGTTGCAGGAAATCCGTTCCGTCGTCGGCGGCGTCCTCGTGCAGGACCGCGACCGCACCCTCGGCAACGTGCGCGAATTCAAGGTCGTCACCAAACGCGAACCCACGCCGGACGAATGGGCCGCGCTGCTCTTCGGCTGGAAGGTCGGCAAGCACGTGAAATCCAATTCCATCGTCTATTGCCGCGGCGAGCAGACGCTCGGCGTCGGCGCCGGCCAGATGGCCCGCGTCGACAGTTCCCGCATCGCGGTCTGGAAGGCCGGCGAAGCCGGGCTCGATCTCCGCGGTTCCGTCGTCGCCAGCGAGGCGCTGTTCCCGTTCCCCGACGGCCTGCTCGCCGCCGCCGACGCCGGCGCCACCGCCGCCATCCAGCCCGGCGGCGCCATCCGCGACGCCGAGGTCATCGCCGCCGCCGACGCCCGCGGCATGGCCATGGTCTTCACCGCCAGCCGCCACTTCAAACACTGAGGCCCGCCCGGTTCCCCGGGCCGCGGGCCGCCTCCGCTCTATGCGCTACCTCCGCTGCCTGCTGCCCCTGCTCGCCGCCGCCCTGCTCGGCGGCTGCTACACCAATCCCGTCACCGGGCGCAAATCCCTCGTCCTGCTCTCCCAGGGCGAGGAAGTCGCGCTGGGCGCGCAATCGTTCCAGAGCATCCGCCAGCAGGAAAAAGTCTCGGCCGACGGCGGCGCCACGGCGCGCGTCGCCCGCGTCGGCGGACGCATCGCCGCGGCCGTGGGCGACGCCCTGCCCGACGCGAAGTGGGAATTCGTGGTCTTCGAATCGAAGCAGGCGAACGCGTTCGCGCTGCCCGGCGGCAAGGTGGGCGTGTACACCGGACTGCTCGCCCTCGCGGAGAGCGATGCGGAACTCGCCACCGTCATCGGCCACGAGATCGGCCACGTGATCGCGCGTCACGGGGCCGAGCGCATGTCCGAAGCCATGGTCATCGCCGGGGTCGGCGCCCTCGGCCAGGCCGTCGTCGCGGAAAAGACCGAGGACGAACGCAAGCGCCAGCTCTTCGCCCTCGCCTACGGCGGGCTCACGACGGTGGGGCGCGTCCTGCCGCACTCCCGCGGCAACGAGAGCGAGGCCGACCGCATGGGGGCCATCTACGCCGCCCGCGCCGGCTACGACCCGCGCGCCGCGGTCACCTTCTGGCGGAAGATGATGGCCCAGAAGCAGGGCGGGGGAGCGGCCCCGGCCGGCTCCGCGGCCAAGCTGGAGAACCTGCTGTCGACGCATCCCTCCGACGCGAAACGCATCGCCGACCTCGAGGCGCTGATGCCGCAGGTCCTGCCGTTGTACGAACAGAACCGCGGCCGGTATTCGAATTGACGTTACGGTCCATTCCGTCTGCTCAACAACGCGGTCCGGCCGCGCTTTCCGGTTTGCGCGCCCGGACGTTTCATCAACGGTAGCCGGATGTTCGACCCCGTTGAAAAACTGAAGGAGTTCATCCGGCACGCCAGCGTCTCGACCGACCCGAAAGCCAAGGCCGGGATGCAGGGCGCCCAGGAATTCGTCTCCGGTCTGTTGCGTTCGCTCGGCTTCGCCGTCGACGTCGTGCCGACCGACCTGCATCCGCTGATCTTTGCCCAGCGCGGCGGCCAGCCGGACTGGCCCCACGTCGTCATCTACGGCCACTACGACGTCCAGCCCGCCGACCCGCTCAATCTCTGGAAAACGCCCGCCTTCGAGCCGACCTTGATCGGCAACCGCCTCTACGGCCGCGGCGCCGCCGACAACAAGGGCCCGCTGATGACGATCATCGCGGCGATCGCGCGCCTGCTGGAGGAGGACCCCGCGGTCCCGTTGCGGCTGACCTTTTTGATCGAGGGCGAGGAAGAGATCGGCAGCCCGAGTTTCCCGAAGTTCCTCGAGCGCTACGCGGACAAGCTCCGGGCCGCGGACTGTGTTTTCCTTTCGGATACGGCCCTGCCGAACGAGCAGCAGGTCGTCCTCACCTGCGGTCTGCGCGGCCTGGCGCTCTTCGACGTCCACGTCACCGGCGCCAAGGGCGACCTCCATTCCGGCCTGCACGGCGGCGTATTGAGAAACCCGATTCAGGCCCTGGCCGAGATCCTCGCCACGCTGCACACGCCCGAGGGCCGCGTGAACGTGCCCGGGTTCTACGACACCGTCCTCGACGTCCATCCCTGGGAGCGGGACGAATTGCGCAAGCTCGGCGCGGACGAAAAAGCCTACGCCGACTTCCTCGGCATCGACACGTTCTACACCACGCCGGGCTTCACGCCGTTCGAGTCGCTGCGCTTCCAGCCGACGCTCGAGTTCAACGGCATCGGCGGCGGTTACCAGGGCGAGGGCACCAAGACCGTGATCCCGAGCAAGGCCTTCGCGAAGATCAGTTGCCGTCTCGTGCCGAACCAGGAACCGGAAAAGATCAAGCGCCTGGTCATGGATACGATCCGCGCCCGCGCGCCGAAGGGCGTGAAGATCGACTTCGTCGACCAGCACAAGGGCGAACCCTATGTCGTCGTGCCGCCCGACCGTTCCAACACGCCGGCCAACCAGCCGCCCGTGCTCGCCCGGGTTTTCCGCGCCACGCATGAGGCGGTCAACGAGGTGTGGGGGCGGCCGCCCTTGTATCTCCGCGAGGGCGGCAGCGTGCCGATTATCGCCGAGATCAAGCGTGTCACGGGTCTGGATTCGGTGATGATGGGACTCTTTCTGCCGGAGGATAATCTCCACGCGCCGAACGAGAGCTTCAACCTCGACGTCATGCGCAAAGGCATCGAGACGACCTACCGCATGTTCAAACGGCTCGCGCGCGGCTGAGCCAACTCATGCAGTTGAGAGAGCTTGGGCTGAGAGTTGAGAGCAAAACCGTTCGGTTCATCAGGCTGCCAGCTTCAGCTGTGTTTTCCGTGGCTCGACGGTTCGATCTCTCAACCCTCAACTTTGAACTCTCAACTGCATGATCGCGGCTGATCGTCGTATCCGCACCTACGGACACAGAAAAGCCCCGGAGCAATCCGGGGCTTTTGACTGCCCGCGCGACGCGGGCGGAGAGGCGAGGGGACTCAGAGAGGCTTGGAAGCGGCCACCGTCGGATTGATTACGACGAGATTGACGCGGCGATCTTTGCCCATCGTCGCATCGTCGGCGTTCTTGGCTGCCTCGAGGCTGCCCTTCGAAAGAGTCTCGATGCGATCGGCCGGCACGCCGATGGAGAGGAGGAACTTCTTGGCACCCGCGGCGCGACGGTCGCCGAGACCGAGATTGTACTCGGCCGTACCGCGCCAGTCGCAATGGCCTTCGAGCAGCAGGCGGAAGGTCGGGTTCTTGTCGAGATAGTCCTTGGCGGCCTGCAGCTTCGGGCGTTCGGAAGCCTTGATATCGGAACGGTCGTAATCGAAGTAAACCGTCTGGGCCTCGAGGGCGGTGCGGTTGTGGCCGTTGGGATCGAAATCGCCGCCGGTCCGCTCGACGAGCGCGCCCTGAGTGCCGCCGAAAAGGGCGTCGGTCGGGGTCCCGGACGTCGCCGTGCCCGAACCCTGCTGGCCGAGCATCGTGGCGGACGGATCGGGGCGGGCGGGCTTCTTGGTGCAGCCCGCAAGAACGAGCGCGGCGCTGGCGACGAGGAGGGAAAGTTTCGGCGAAACGAGTTTCATGAGAAGGAAAGGGATCCGGACAGATTGACAGTCCTATTGGGCAAACGGTTGCAGCGTCGCAAGGCTATTAGCGGCGGGAACCTCAGAGCGTCTTCTTCGGCTCGATCAGGCCGACTTCCAGGGCGTAGCGCGTGAGGCTGGCGACGTCGTGGAGGTTCAGCTTCCGCATTAGATTGGTGCGGTGGTTGTCGACCGTCTTGACGCTGATGCCAAGCTTGGCGGCGATCTCCTTGGTGCTGTGGCTTTCCGCCACCAATTGGAGGATCTCGCGCTCGCGGTCGGTCAGGAAATCGGGGGCGTTGCTGGTCGCGGGATTGGCGACGACGTTGCGGAGGAGGGCGGCGACCGCCGGGCCGAAGTACGTGCCGCCGTTCGCGACCGTCTCGAGTCCTTTCTTGAATTCAAAGAGACCGGCGGTCTTTTCGACGAAACCATGGGCCCCGGCCTCCAGCATTTCCCGGACGAGCACCGGATTCTCATGGCCCGAAAAAACGAGGACGCGCATCTGCGGCAGCTTTTTCCCGATGCGGCGCAGGATATCGACGCCGTTGAGCCCCGGCAGTTTGGCGTCGAGCACGCACACGTCCGGATTCACATCGAGGCAAAGCTGCACCGCCGCCTGTCCGTCTCCCGCCTCGCCGACCAGCTGGTAATTGGCATCCAGCCGGAGAATCTCGACCAGCATTTCGCGGATCGCGGTCTGGTCTTCGATGATGACGAGGCGTTTCATTCGTGTGGAAGGACGGGTGGTGGGTCGACTGGGATTCGAACCCAGAACCAACGACTTAAAAGGACGCTGCTCTACCATTGAGCTATCGACCCCCTTTCCCGAAGAACGGACAAAATGGGTTTTCGCTCTGCGGGTTTGCAAGAAATTTCTCCCCCACGGCGGTTGACCGCGCCCGCGCGCGCACCTATCGACGGGACCGAAACGAAATCGTGGGAACTTTCCAACAGTACGCCAATCAGAGCGAGGCGGAACGCATGTCTGCCAAAGCCCAAGAAGTTGCCCTCGATCGCGTGCTCGTCGATCGCTTCAAGAACGGAGATCAGGCCGCCTTCGACGAGATGGTGACCCGTTATTGGGATCGCATCTACTCGATGGTGCACCAGCTGCTGCGCAATCAGCAGGACGCCGAGGAGGTCACGCAGGACGCCTTCATCCGCGCCCACCGCGGCCTCGCCAATTTCCGCGGCGATTCCGCGTTTTCGACGTGGCTCTACCAGATCGCCACGAACCTTGCCCGCAACCGCTACTGGTACTGGTGGCGGCGCAAACGCGACAAGTCCGTCTCCCTCGACGCCCCGGTCAGCGCCGAAAACGACCTGACTCTCGCCGACGTCATCCCCGCCGAGGTCGAGTCGCCCGACGACATTACCGTCACGCAGGAGCTCGTCGAACGCATCGGCAAAGGCATGGAACGCCTCTCCGCCAAGCACCGGGAGATTCTCGTGCTGCGGAACATCAAGAACCTCTCCTACGAAGAAATCGCCGCGATCCTCGGGATCTCGGTCGGGACCGTGAAAAGTCGCATCGCCCGCGCCCGCGAGAGCCTGCGCGCCAAGATCGGGGACAATTCCAAATGAAAGACTCGGAGTTTATCGCACTGCTCAACCTCTATCTCGATCGCGAGATCTCCGCCGCGGACGCGGCCCGGCTCGAAGCGGAGGTGCAGTCGAATCCCGACCGTCGCCGCCTTTACCGCGAATACTGCGAGATGCAAAAGGCCTGCCAATTGCTCGCCGCCGATTTCCGCAACGAGCCCGCCGAGAGCGCGGACGGCAAAGTGGTGGCTTTCGAGCAGACAGCTGCAATTCGGGCCCGCGCCCGCAGCGCCCGGACCGGCAATTGGTACGCCGCCGGTGCCGCCGTTGCCGCCGCCGCCTGTGTGGCGATCGTCTTTGTCGGGCAGTCCCGGAAATTGGTCCCAGCCGAATCGCCGGTTGCGGTCTTCGCCTCCGCCGAGGTCAAGCCGGCGGCCGCCGCCGTCGCCGCGCCGGCCGCGGCGGGATTGCGCTCCGGCCCGACCGTTTTGGGCGGTGCGAACAAGCGCAACGCCACCTTCATGGCGGATCCGCTCTTGCTGGCCGGCCAACGTCTCCCGGATGCCGCCGGGATCGCGGTTTCCGAATCAGGCAACGCCCAGTTCGCGTGGATGAACCAGATCCAACTCGCGCCGGTGCAACGCCCGATCCCCGTCGCCGATCTGCGTTTCGAGGCCCGGCCCGCGTCCCTCCGGCCCGAAGGCCGCCCGCTCGGTCCCCGTCCGGCCCAAGCCGACGTCGAATCGACCGCCTTCCAATTCGTGAAGTGAGGTCCGCCGCCCGCGCCGCAATGGCGCGGGGGAGATTTCCCGGTCCTGAACGTCAGCCGTTCAGGGCTTTTTTTATGAGCGTTTCCGTCGTCGCCTTCGTCCCGAGCGCCAAGGCCGCCCGGCGAACCGCTTCGTCCGCGTCCGCGCCCTTGTAGCCCAGCGCCACCAGCGCGGAAACCGCATCATGGTGCGAACTGGCCGGCGCGGTGGCCGCCGGGCCGCCGGCCGCCGCGGTTTCCACAGCGGCCGATCCGCCGACCTTCGACTTCAATTCGACCACCAGGCGCTCGGCCGTCTTTTTGCCGATGCCGGGACACTTCGCGAGCAAGCCGATATCGCCGGCGCGGATCGCGCCTTCCAGCGACGCGAGCGAGAGTTTGCTCATGATGGACAACGCCATCTTCGGGCCGACGCCCGTGACGTTTTCGATCATCAGGCGGAAAAAATCCCGGTCCGCCGTCGTCGCGAAGCCGTACATCGTCTGCGCGTCCTCCCGATAGATCACCAACGTGTGCAACTTCACCGCGCTGCCGACCTGCGGCAGGCGCTCGGCGGTCGTGACCGGCACGTGGACTTCGTAGCCGAACCCGTTCAGCTCGATGATGGCATGCAGCGGCGTCGCGGCGGTCAGCGTGCCTTGGATCGAAGTGATCATCACTTCAGCCCCAGTACATCCTGCATGTCGTACACGCCCGGCGGCTGTCCGACGACCCAGCGGGCCGCGCGCAACGCCCCGCGCGCGAAGATCCCGCGGTCGCTCGCCTTGTGGGTCAGCTCCAGGCGCTCGCCGAGCGCGGCAAACATCACGGTGTGGTCGCCGACGACGTCGCCGCCGCGCAACGCATGGATGCCCACCTCCGTCGGGGTGCGCTCCCCGGTGATACCCTCGCGGCCGTGGCGCAAGGCCTCGGCCCCGAGTTTGCGTTCTTCTAAAATGATTTCGAGCAGGCGCGCGGCGGTGCCGCTCGGAGCGTCTTTCTTGAACCGGTGATGCATCTCGACGACCTCGGCATCGTAGTCGGAGCCGAGGACCGCGGCGGCGCGGCGCGTGAGGGCGAAGAGCAGGTTGACGCCGACGGAAAAGTTGCCGGCCCACACGCAGGGCACGCGGCCCGCGAGGAGGAGCAGCCGTTTCTTCTCTTCGGCGCTGTGGCCGGTGGTCCCGAGCACGACGGGTTTGCCCTGGGCCACGGCCGACTCGAGCAGCGCGGCCGTCGCTGAGTGGGAGCTGAAGTCGACGACGACATCGCAGCCCGCCAGAGCGGCGCCGATGTCGTCGCCGGCGTCCACGGCACCGCTGACGGTCAGGTTCATTTCCTTGGCGGCGGCGGCGACGGCCTGGCCCATCCGGCCCTTGGCGCCGTTGATCAGAATACGCGGAGACATGGCGCGGATCAGCCGACCTGGGCCAGCACCGCGGCGAGCGTCTGCGTATTCGCTTCGGACATACCGCAGAGCGGGGAGCGGACGGAGTCGTCGGCGATGATGCCGGCCCGCTTCAGCGCGTACTTGATCGGCACCGGATTCGGCTCGATGAAGAGCGTCTTGAAGGCGGGGTAGAGACGGCGGTGGAGCTTGGCTGCCTTGGCGAAATCGTTCGCCCGCGCGAGCCGCACCATCTTCGCGATGTCGCGGACGTAGAGGTTGGAGGCGACGCTGATGACGCCCTCGGCGCCGACCGCGATGAAGGGCAGGGTGAGGGAGTCGTCGCCGCTCAGGACCGCGATGCTGTCGCCCAGAGCCTGCTTGAGTTGGTCGACGCGGTCGACGCTGCCTCCGGCTTCCTTGATCCAGGCGACATGCGCGTATTTCGCGCGCAACCGCTCCACGGTTCCGACGCCGATCTCGATCCCGCAGCGGCCGGGAATCGAATACAGAATGATCGGCTTGTCGGTGGCCTCGGCGACGGCTGAAAAATGCTGAAACAAACCCTCCTGGCTCGGCTTGTTGTAGTACGGTGCCACCACGAGCATGGCGTCGGCCTTGGCTTCGTGGGAAAGGCGCGTGAGCTCGACGGCTTCACGGGTGGAATTGGAGCCGGTGCCGGCAATGACGGGAACGCGTCCTTTGGCTTCGGCGATCACGAACCGGATCACCTCCATGTGCTCGTCCCAATCGAGCGTCGGGGACTCGCCCGTGGTCCCGACCGGAACCAAACCGTCGATCCCGCCCTTGATCTGGTGCGCGACGAGTT
>JACCDS012461120.1_pt1 | contig 24288 bp, 15 predicted proteins | sample 7446441 | NCBI WGS metagenome assembly JACCDS01 (sample SAMN15323445, study PRJNA562643) | freshwater metagenome | isolation source: river surface water | place: USA:Blue River Watershed | collected 2017-08-17 | reverse complement strand
GTTGCCGGGCCATGAATTGTATGCGTACTTGCCGGGCGGGGCTTCGGGCGGCATCTTGCCTGCCAGCCTGGCGCATTTGCCGCTGGATTTCGATACCCTGCAAACGGTAGGTTGTTTCATCGGTTCGGCGGCGATTGTGGTGCTGTCGCAGCACGACAGTGCGCGCATGGCGGCACAAAACACGCTGGACTTTTTCACGCATGAAAGCTGTGGCCAGTGTACGCCGTGCCGCGTCGGCACCGAAAAAGCGGTGAGCCTGATGGCGGCGCCAAAATGGGATGTGCCGCTATTGCAGGAACTGGGGCAGGTGATGATGGATGCCTCGATTTGTGGCCTCGGTCAGGCGGCACCCAATCCATTTTTAACTGTGATCCAGTATTTTCCCGATGAGGTGCAATAATGAAGGCCGCCCTGCCCGATCCGCTGCCGATGGCCGAACCGGAACTCGAATTTTCCTTAAACGGCCAAACCATCAGCGCGCGCGCTACTGAAACCATTCTTCAGGCCGCCCAACGGCATGGCGTCGAGATTGCCCACCTGTGCTACAAAGAAGGCTTGCGCCCGGATGGCAATTGCCGGGCCTGCGTGGTTGAAATCAATGGTGAACGCACGCTGGCCCCATCTTGCTGCCGCTACCCGAAGCCCGGCATGCAGGTACAAAGCGACAGCCCGCGCGCCCAAACCGCGCAAAAAATGGTGCTGGAGTTGTTGAAGGCCGACATGCCGCAAGGCCAATACGCCGATGGCTACAAGCGCGACAATGAACTCGAATACTGGCTGGACAAACTGGCGGTGCGCGAAGTGCGCTTTCCCGGCAAAAGCCCGCGCAACCACAACGGCCACAGCGGAAGCAACGATCACAGCGCGGCCAAACCCGATCTGTCGCATCCGGCGATGGCCGTCAATCTCGATGCCTGCATCAACTGCACGCGCTGCGTGCGCGCCTGCCGCGAAGTGCAGGTCAACGACGTTATCGGCATGGCCTTGCGCGGGGCCGATGCCAAAATCGTGTTTGATATCGATGATGCGCTTGGCCTGTCAAGCTGCGTCGCCTGCGGTGAATGCGTTCAAGCCTGTCCGACCGGCGCACTGACCCCGGCCCATGGCGTGGCCTTGCAGCAGCCGGAACGTCAGGTCGATTCGCTGTGTCCGTATTGCGGTGTGGGCTGCCAAGTCACGTATGCCGTGAAAAACGAAAAAATCATTCAAGTCGATGGTCGTCCCGGCCCGGCCAACCAAAATCGCTTATGCGTCAAGGGCCGCTTTGGCTTTGATTACGTCCATAACCCGGGCCGTCTGACGGTGCCGCTGATCCGCAAGCCGGGCTACCCCAAAACTGCCGATTTTAGCCAACTGCCGGACAATAAATTCGAGATGTTCCGCGAAGCCAGTTGGGAAGAGGCGCTGGCCATGGCCGGTGGCGGTTTGCTGCAACTTCGGGAGCGCCACGGCAAGGGCGCGCTGGCCGGTTTTGGTTCGGCCAAATGTTCGAACGAAGAAGCCTATCTGTTCCAAAAACTGGTACGTACCGGCTTTGGCAGCAATAACGTCGATCACTGTACCCGCATGTGCCACGCCGCCAGCGTCGCCGCGCTGCTCGAAGGTCTCGGTTCCGGTGCGGTCAGCAATCCGGTAATGGACGTCGAGCACGCCGACCTGATCTTCGTGATCGGGGCCAACCCAACCAGCAACCACCCGGTGGCCGCCACCTGGATCAAAAACGCCGTCAAACGCGGGGCCAGACTGGTGTATGCCGACCCGCGTCGCTCCGAGCTGGCGCGCCACGCCTGGCAGTTCCTGCAATTCAAGCCCGATACCGATGTCGCGCTGCTAAATGCCATGCTGCACGTCATCATTGCCGAAGGGCTGGTCGATTCTGCGTTTGTGGCCGAGCGTACCAATGGCTTTGAAGAAATCCGTGCCAACGTGGCCGAGTGTACGCCGGAAGCCATGGCCCCGATTTGTGGCATTGATGCCGCCACCTTGCGCGAAGTGGCGCGCGCCTTTGCCACCTCGAAAGGGTCGATGTTGCTCTGGGGGATGGGCATTTCACAAAACACCCACGGCACCGACAATGCGCGCTGCCTGATTGCGCTGTCGATGATCACCGGCCAGGTTGGCCGCCCCGGCACCGGTTTGCACCCCTTGCGCGGGCAAAACAATGTGCAGGGCGCATCCGACGCCGGTTTGATTCCGATGATGTACCCCGACTACCAGCGCGTCACCAACCCGGAGGCCAAGGCACGTTTTGAAAAGCTGTGGAACACCGCACTGGATGATAAAACCGGCCTGACCGTGGTTGAAATATTGCACGCGATTGATCGGGGCGAAGTGCGTGGCATGTACATCATGGGTGAAAACCCGGCCATGTCCGACCCCGACCTGCACCATACCCGCGCCGCCATCGCCAAGCTCGATCTGTTGGTGGTGCAGGAAATCTTCATGACCGAAACCGCATGGCTGGCCGATGTGATTTTGCCTTCGACCGCGTTCTTTGAAAAAGTCGGCACCTTCACCAATACCGACCGCTGCGTACAACTGGCGCGTCAGGTATTGCAGCCACCGGGACAGGCCAAACCGGATATCTGGATCATCAGCGAAATCGCGCGGCGGATGGGGCTGAACTGGCAGTATGGCCACATCCGCGAGGTATTCGACGAAATGCGACACGGCATGGATAGCATTGGCGGTATTACCTGGGAACGGCTGGAGCAAGATGGCGCAGTGGTCTACCCATGCCGCGCCGAAGACCCGGTGAGCCAGCCGATTGTATTCAAGGAACAGTTTCCTACCCCCACTGGCCGGGCACGGCTGGTGCCAGCCCAGTTTCATTATCAAGAGGAAGTGGTCGATGCCGATTACCCGTTCGTCTTGATCACCGGGCGGCAACTGGAACACTGGCATACCGGGGTCATGACCCGGCGCGCCAGCGTATTGGATGCGCTTGAACCGCAAGCCACCGTGAGCATGCACCCGGCAGACATGGCCAAAATCGGAGTTCGGGCCGGGGACTTGATCGGCGTCCAGTCGCGCCGGGGTGAAGTGCGGCTGGCGGTGCGGCAAGATGAAGGCACGCCGCAGGGCGGGGTGTTTATTCCGTTTGCCTATGTGGAAGCAGCGGCCAATATCCTGACCAATGCTGCGCTGGATCCGTTTGGCAAGATTGCCGGACTCAAATATTCGGCGGTGCGCTTGGTGAAGTGATGGCGTGCCAAAATTGGGCATAATAGCGCAGCCGGTCGCCGGGCGTTGGCTGTTCATCGCCTGCGGCCCGGCTTTCCCCGTTTACCCGAATTTGACAAGAGGTTCTTTCATGCAAAAAAGTTGGTTCTGGATCATTACCTTGTGCCTGCTGTTACTGGCGGGAGCGATTGGGGCCATGGCCCCGTTGGGCGAAAATGCCAAGGCGCGCAAAAGTGCAGAAATTACTGCCGTAACCGATGAATGGCGCGCCGCGTTGCCGCGCGATCCGGAAGCCGCTACCAATGCCTATATGGCGCGCATTCCGGCGGCAGCCAAAGCACGCTCCGATGCCTATTTTGAAGGTGGTTACTGGTTGCAGGGTATCGGTTTTGTCACCAGCTTGCTGATCGGCTGGCTGTTGTTGGCCAGCGGCGTGCTGGCACGCTGGCGCGATATGCTGGAAGCGCGCATCAAGCAGCGCTGGGTCAGCAATGCCTTGGTGATTGCGGCGTTTTTGTTGCTAACGAGCTTGCTCGGGGCACCGCTGGACGTGTATCGCGGCTTTTATCGCGAGCATTTATACGGACTGGCCAATCAGGGTTTTGGCCCGTGGCTGGGAGAATCACTGCTCGGTGGTGCGATTGGGCTGGTGATTGGGACGCTGTTCATTTCGATCCTGTATCAGGTATTGCGCCGTGCCCCGGCCACCTGGTGGGTCTGGGGTAGCGTCGTCTCGGTTGGTTTCATGTCGTTTATGATGTTGATCGGCCCGACCTATATCGACCCGCTGTTCAATACCTATACCCCACTGCAGGACGATAAGGTCAAGCAACCGATTCTGTCGCTGGCGCGCGCCAGTGGCGTGCCGACCGATAATGTGTATGAATTTAATGCCTCGAAACAAAGCAATCGGGTCAGTGCCAACGTCAGCGGGATTTTTGGCACGGCGGCGGTGCGGTTGAACGATAATTTGCTGCGCCGTACCAGCCTGCCGGAAATTGAAGCGGTGATGGGGCATGAACTTGGGCATTACGTACTTAACCACGTGTACCACTTCTTGCTCAGTTTCGGTGTCATGCTGGTGGTGGGCTTTTTGGTGTTAAAACGGGTCTCGGGCTGGGCCTTGCAGCGCTATGGCAGCCGCTGGCAGATTCGTGATTTGGCCGACCCGGTTGGCTTGCCACTGCTGTCGGTAATCTTTGGTAGTTTCTTGTTTTTGATGACGCCGGTGTTCAATACCATCATCCGTACTGCCGAAGTCGAGGCCGATGTGTTTGGCATCAATGCCTCGCAACGTCCGGATGGCAAGGCCGAAGTGCATTTGAAACTGACCGAATACCGCAAGGCCGATCCGGGGCCGATTGAAGAATTCTTGTTTTATGATCACCCTGCGCCAAGGAAGCGGATATTGATGGCGATGCGCTGGAAGGCCGAGCACTGGCCGAACCCATGACAGGTGGCCTCGCCTGTTCCTGTGCTGTGCCACTTAATTGTGACCGCTTAGTTGCGACCGCTTAGTTGCGACAGCTTAATTGCGACCGATTAGCTGCGCCCCGGCGGCAAAATGACGGTAAATTGGCAACCGGTGCCATGCAAGGCACCGGATAAGCGTACCGTTCCGCCGAGCCGCAGGGCCGCCTGCCGCACAATCGCCAAGCCAAGGCCGGTACTCTGCCCATCGGCCATGGCCAAGCCCGCCGCACCCCGGTAAAAGCGCTCGAACACCCGCTCTCGCTCTTCTGGTGCAATGCCCGGCCCGTCGTCCGCCACTTCCAGTACCAGATTGCCTCCGTTGTGATACAGCCGCACCTGTACCGTTGCACCTTTGCCGCTGTACAGAATCGCATTATCCAGCAGGTTGTGCAGGATCAGTTGCAGCAGGTTGCGCGCCAAGCGATGCGACAAGTTTGGCGGGGCCTCCATCACCAGTTCGACATCGTGCGCCATGGCCAAGCGAGCCCGCTGCGCCAGATCATCGCGCACCAGTTGGGCACAGTCGAGCCATTGCTGATCGTTCGGGCTACTGCCATCGACCCGGGCCATGTCGAGCAGTTGTCCGATCAGGTGGGCTGCTGCTGCGATGGCGCGATTAAGCTCTGCTTCAATGTTCGACCCAGTGTCGGATGCAATGTTCGACCCAGTGTCCGATTCAATGTTCGATTTAGTGTCCGATGCATTGCGCAAACCGACCGGCGGTTGGGACGGCGGTCCAGTTGGCGCGGCCCCGTCCGCTGCTTGCCTCGCCTGTTCTATTTGCCGAATCCTCGCTTCGATTTCCGCCATCGGTGCGACCAGCCGCTGTCCGGCAGTGGCAATAAAATCCTGTTCCCGGGCCAGTGCGGCGCGCAACCCTGCCAACAGCGCGTCCAGCGCGCCGACGATCGGCACCAATTCTGCATACCGAACATCAAATTTGAGTGTCTCCAAATTACCCGCACTACGTTGTTCAAGCTGTTCGCTCAACAGCCGCAATGGCCGCAAGCCACGTGCCACGCCCAGCCACAGGACGGGGAACAGAACCAAAAACGAAACCCCGAGCTGCCGCCAATATGTCGGTTGGCTGCCGAAGTCCCAGACGAATTCGTACCATGCTTGCTCGGTTGCTGGGGTGGCAATTCTAAGGGACCAGCGGCGACCATCCTTGCGCAGCAAGTTATATGTTTTGCCGTTGGCCACAATTTGGGTGCGCCGTTTTGCATCACCCTGTAACGGGGCGTAATCGAATGGCACATTCTTCTTGTTCAGATACAGGCGCCGGTTTTGCAGATCCCATAATTCGACCAGAATCGGGATAGTTGGATGCCATTCGTTAAGCGCCGCGAGCGTCATGGTGTAGATAATCGCTTCCCGTTCGGTTGGGTATAGTTCCAGCCGCTCATGGATCGTTTCCACAAACTGGTTGCGTGTGCTATGGTCAATGGTTACCTCACCCGAAATTGCCAACATCAATAGCGCCAGCCAGACCAGTCCATTCAGCGCAGCAAGTGGCAGCAAGATGCGCCACAACAAACTGGGACGGAACCAGCGACCGCGCTCCGGCGCACCGTTGCCGCTGGCATTGGGGGACGCTGGGGCAGGTGCCGCATCGGCTGCGAATTGTGTGGCAATTCTGAGCGAAAAACAGCAACCGGTGCCGTGCAAGCCCTCGCTAAGTGACAGTTCGGCACCGAGCTGGGTTGCGGCCTGTTTTACAATCGCCAATCCCAGCCCGGCACCAGCGGTTTCATGGGTGGCTAGCCGATAGAAGCGCTCAAACACCCGTTCCCGCTCATGGGCAGGGATGCCCGGCCCGTCGTCGGCTACGCTCAAACACAATGCATCACCCTGTTGCCACAGGCGCAGCACAATCTGCCCACCGTGGTGCCCATAGCGGATGGCATTGGACAGGAAATTGTGCGCGATCAGCGCGAACGCGGCCAACTCCAGTCGATAATACAAAGATTCCGGCGCGCTGACTTCGATCCGCATCTCGCGAGCCACTGCCTGTGGCTGTAGCATGGCCAGCGTCTGGCGTATCTGGTGTGCCACGTCTACCGTTTGCGGTGTCGCCATTGACCGGGCATCGACCTGAGCCAATTCGGTCAACTGGGACAACACATGGCCTGCCCGGGTCAGGGCATGCTTGACCTGTTGTTCTGCCTGCTGCAAATCAGCCCAATTGGCAGCCTTGGCCAATACATGCGCCTGAATGGAAATGACAGCCAGAGGCGTGCGCAATTCATGTGCGGCATCCTGTAAAAAAGCATGTTCGCGCTGCACCTTGCTGCGCAATTGTTGCAGCAATCGGTTCAGGGCGGCTGACAGCGGTACCAGTTCGCGTTGCTGCACCGGGAGCGCCAAGTCGGACAAGTCATCCGTACTGCGCGTGGCAAGGTAGGTGGCCAGTCCGCGCAGCGGGCGCAAACCAAAATGCACGACCAACCATAGCGGCAGCAGCAAAATGAAAAAGGAAATCAGCGGTCTTCGATAAGGGGGAGAACTGGCAAAGGTGAGGGTGACGGCTTGCCATGGGCTTACCTTCACCAAGGCTGCACGCAAGGACCAGCGCGCACCGTCATGGCGCGCCAGGGATGCTGGACGTCCCCCCAATTGCATCTCAACCCGCTGCCCGTGCACGCCAATTAACGGCGGAAGGTCATGCCGTTCGGGGCCAGGGTAAAGGCGCCTGCCATCATGGCTCCAGACTTCGACCCGATGTTGGATTCTGCCGCGCAAGGGAAAGGTTTCATCCCAGATTCGGCCCAGCGTTATTGCTTCTCGCTCGGTCGCGAGTTGTTCCAGCCGGTAGTGGGTTCGTTTGGTCCAGCGCAGCAAGGGGTCATGCCAATTTTTCATGCTGCCCAGTGCGTCGCTCACTATCAACCCCAGCCACAGAATGGCATTGGCGCAGACCAGCATGAAAAATATCCGGCGCAGCAAGGATGATGGTGCGGGACGCATCATGCCGCGCACAAATACCGGATGCAGCGCAGGCAGTCACCGGGAATGGGGTGGCAGGCCCGGCTTGGGGGCGGTGACCACCCTCGGTTACGATCAGGTGCAATCAAAAATGTATGCATGGCAATGCCCGTAGGCTAAAAATCGGCAGGACAGCAACGATATTACCAGCTTTGGGTGCTGGTATGATGCCAGACTTGACGAATTCCACCAAGCCAATCCAAACCAATCCATGCTTCTGTCGTTAGTTTAACGCTGTACCGGGCGGCAAAATCACGGTAAATTGGCAACCTTTGCCGTGCAAGCCAGCAGACAATTTTACCGCCCCCCCGAGCCGCAGGGCCGCCTGCCGCACAATCGCCAAACCGAGTCCGCTGCCAACCGGTGACAACGGCGGCTCGCACCCGTTATTGCCGGTCGGCACCTGTGTCGCCGTGCCGTAAAAGCGCTCAAACACCCGCTCCTGCTCCTGCACGGCAATGCCCGGGCCATCGTCGCTCACGGTCAGGATCAAATCATCGTCCTGCTGCGCCAAATGTACCTGTACCGACCCACCCTCCCGACCATGACCGATCGCATTTTCAACCAAATTGTGCAACACCATCAGCAAGGCATTGCGCTCCACCACGAACGGCAGGTGTGGCGGGGCCTCCAGCGCCAGTTCGATCTGACGTGCCATGGCCAGCGGAACCATGCGCGCCAGCTCATCGCGTACCAGTTGCGCGCAATCGCATAACGTTCCGTGCTGTGGCGTCAGGCGCTCGGCCCGTGCCAAATCCAGTATCTGGCGAATCAGATGCGACGCTTGGCCGATGGCTTGCTCGACTTGCCTGCGGGCCGCCTGCCGTTGCGGCTGCTCGGTTGTTTGTTGCAGTGTTTGCACGCCCGCCGCGATCACATCCATTGGTGCCTGCAAGCGCTGCCGTACCTGCTGTATCAGTTCCTGTTCCTGCCCCTGTGTCTGGCGCAGCCGCATCAGCCAGGCATCCAGTGCCGCCACGGTAGGGGTTAACTCCAGATAGCGAGCGTCAACCTGAAGCGGTGCCAAATCACCCGGGGCGCGCTGTGCCAGCCGCTTGGTTAGTTGCCGCAGCGGATTTAGGCCCCGCGCAAGCGCCAACCGCAATCCGAGCAGCAACAGCGCCAGTGATAGCCAAAAATTCACTTGCAGCCCGGGGTATTGCAAGGCAGCCCGCATGCGCTGCCAATACAGTTGTTCGCGCTGCGGGCGCGGAATGGCCACCCGCAAAGACCAGCGTGGCCCATCGTAGCGGATCAGGTTATAGGGCTGAGAATTGACCAAAATTGGGGTGATGGTACCCGGCACACCAATTAACGGGGCATAGGCAAAGTCCATCCGCTGCGTACTGTGGAACAGTCGCCGTTGATCGTGTGACCAGAGTTCGATCAGATTCGGGTTATCGTATGGCCAGTCGAACACCGTGGCAATGGCCCGGGTAAACATCAACGCTTCCGATTCGGTGCGATATGCTTGCAAGGCCTGCCCCGGGACACTGACCCGCTGGTAAGTGGTGGGGAGATCGAGAATCACCTCTTGCCCAATTGCATCGACAATCCACAGCCACCAGATCAGGATATTGGCCAGCAGCACCGGAATGAACATCCGGTGTACCAAACTCAGTTCAAGCTTTAATTTCATTGCCCCGGCTCCTGTCCGCTCATGTGCCCGGTTGTCTGCCCGATCAACGGCACGCTGAGTGAAAAACAACAACCACGGCCAGACAGGCCTTCAGATAGCGTCAACCGTGCATGTAGCCGCGCGGCTGCCTGCTGCACAATCGACAGCCCCAAACCCGCCCCGGCCACATCATGCAAGGTACTGCGGTAAAACCGCTCAAACACCAGTGCCCGCTCGGCCGGTGCAATACCCGGCCCATCATCGGCCACACTGCACAGCAACTCGTCACCAACCCGGGACATACTCAACACCACCTGCCGCGCGCCATAGCGAATCGCATTGTCGAGCAGGTTTTGCAGGATCGACTGCAAGGACGACTTTTCCAACCGACAAAACAGGGCAGGCGGGGCCTGCAAGGTCAACTGAACCTGCCGTGCCTCGGCCAGCACGCGCATTTGCAACAGTTCTTGCCGCCCCAGTTGCACCACATCGTGCAGGTCGGACTGCGGCACGGCTTGCGTATCAACCCGGGCCAGCGCATCGAGTTGCCCAATCAGATGTGTGGCGCGCGCCATGGCATGGGCAATCTGCTGCTGCACCTGCCCTTGCCCTTGATTGGGTTCGTTGCCCGCTGCGGCCAACACATATACCTGGGCCGACAAGACCGCCAGTGGCGTGCGCAGTTCGTGTGCCGCGTCCTGCAAAAACGCGTGTTCGCGCACCACCTTGCTTCGCAATTGCAACAGCAATCGCTCCAGTGCCGCCAGCAATGGCCCAAGCTCGCGGTAGCGGGTGGTGATGCCGAGCGGCGACAGATCATGCACGGCGCGCTGCGCCAGATGAGCCGAGAGCTGGCGTAGCGGTGTCAAGCCGAAGGAAATGGCAAACAGCAGCGCCAGCGCCAGCACCAAAAACGACAGCAACAGGTTTCTGAAAAGCTGGCTGGAAAACCGTCCGATTTCGTTGGCCAGTGATGCCCCATGCAAGGCCACCCGCAACGACCATTTGGGGCCATCGAAACGGTATAGCAGATATTTTTTGCCATCAAACCAAACCAGCCGCACCTGATCCGGCACACCAGTGAGCGGCCCGATGCCAGCGGCAGCAGGCACGACATCAAGCTGCTGTCCGTCATGCCGCCATACCTGAACATAAGTGGGCCAGGCACCGTTCCAGTCCATGCCCGCCGGTACCTGATTCGCCCTTGAATGAATCACAAACATCTTGCGCCAAGCCGCACCAAATGCCACTGCCTCGGCGTCCGTTTCGAGCTGATTCATTTGCCGTGCGGCGCGCTGGGTCATGGTACCGATCCATTGGTCATGGCCGCCTATATGAACGATAGTATCGGCCAGCGTGATGGTGGTATCAGAATAGGTTAGGGCCAGCCAGACCAGGCCATTGGCGAGAAATAGGGCGAAAAACAACCGTCTTGCCAGTGTCGGTGTGATCAACCACTTTAAGTCCATTAATAAAACCCTATTTATGAATAATTTTGCACGAAAAGCAACTCCATTCGAGTCACCTCGACTGTGTCATTTTGTCTACATAATATACGATACTAAAAAATGACAACAATCTATATCATAAAACCAATTACAATATGCTTCCCGATTCCCCAAGCCGCTATCAAAATGAGAGAACCGCATGTTCAATGCTCCCACCTTGTTGCGCCTCCCCCTGGTATTGTTTGGCCTATTTGGCAGCGCCGTTGATGCATTCGCTGCGGAAGAGGAGGCCGATCAGGCGATCCAAACCTATTATTTTTCCTTGCCGATCGGTGAAGTGATGCGCCTGATCAGCAGGGACAGGGAGCATGACTGCAACCCAAAGAATCGGGCACGGCTGGCCAAATACTTAATCCCGGCCAAAAACGTGCCAACCACCGACGAGCAGCCGGATTACAGCAATTCCCTGCTGGCCCGGCGTTTTGGCCCGGTTGACATTAATGGGACAAGAAAGGGCAGCGCCACACCGGATTTTTATTGCGTCACCTTCCCGGCAAATCGGGTTGCTGCCAAAAATGGCACGTCCTGTGCCATGGCCACGCCAGCGGTTGAGCATGGCGCGATCCGCTTTTGTGGCGGTGCCGATGCAAAGGCCAGCGAGTCAGGCAAGCCCCCTGTGACCGGATTTCGTGGCGCGCACGGTGCATATGGCTTTGACACCTGCGACGCCTTGGATAGAAAGACATGCCAATCCAATCTTCAAAAAGAAGAAATAAAAAATGTAAACAAGGCAATTGACGCAGGTTCGGAATTTCCCTCGAAGCTATAGCCGATCGAAATCAGATATCTTGAATTAGGAATCGCTTGCTCATTGGGGTATCGGCAACGCATCGCCTCAGGCCGCCAGCATATAGCCAACCCCCCGCACAGTTTTAACCCGCTGCGCGCCAATTTTTCGGCGCAGGTTGTGCATATGCACTTCCAACACACCAAAATCAACCGCGTCCCCCAACGGCTCCATCTTTTGTGCCAGCGTGCCCTTGGAGACAACGGTGCCCGGTTCGCGCACCAATTCGAGTAACAGGGAAAATTCACGCGGGGAAAGATCGAGCGCTTTGCCATCGAGTCGCACGCGGTGGTTGCGTGGTTCAATTTCCAGCGCGCCAAACGCCCAAACATCGCCCGATTGTTTGGCATAGCGGCGCATCACTGCGTGGATCCGTGCCACCAGTTCGGCCACGGCAAATGGCTTCACGACAAAATCATCGGCCCCGCTGTTCAAACCGGCCAGCCGGTCTTCCAGCGTCGAGCGGGCCGTGATGACGATGACCGGCAGGCCAATGTTTTGGTTTCGCCAGCGTGCCAGCAGATCGAGGCCAGTACCGTCCGGCAAGCTCAAATCGAGCAACACACAGTCGTAAGTCGTATCGATGAACGAATGCGGCACATCGCTGATGCGGCGCAACCATTCGCAGGAAAAGTCGTTGGCAGTCAGTGCCCGATGCAGGGCGCGGCCCAGATCAAGGTCGTCTTCAATCAGCAGTATATGCATGGGGACACCTGTGTCAGTGCAAGAAATTTATATTACTTTAACAATTGTTTCCAAATACCCGATCATCCAGTACTCATCCCGGGCAAGTATTGATAGATATAGGCCTTACGCAAAACCGTCCCAGCGGCGTTGCGCTGCCTTGCCGTACAGGCGTACTGCCTGCGGCAGCGCGCCTTGCTGGGCCAATTTTGCGTAAGTCCTAAGATAGTGTAAACCGCTTGTGTCAGGATGTGGTGTCGGCAACACACGATCTTAAGGTTTCCTGAAGGTTGGATCGGTATAGTACAGAACTGGCATGGATGGTTTTGACCAAACAGGGTCTGGCAGCATGGGCTTCGGGGGGAGTACTACGTTGCAGGGGCGCTTGTCGTACCACGGTCAACCGCATGCCAGCAGTGGTAATCGGCTCTTAACGGTATGGGTAACTTGCCGTTTGGCACCGAGGTGGTAAAAGTAACATCGCACGCTTCACGGGGTTCATCGCCCCATCCTCTTTTGGCCCCCGTGCGGGGCCATTTTTCTTGGCTGGCAGCATGCATTTGGCACAACGTCTCTTAATCAATCCTTAAAATTGCCGCGCTGTCGTTTCGCCGCAGGTTAGGGGAATTGGGCGGTCTGTCTGATCCATGCCAATCGATTCCGGCAAACTAGCGCGTTAGCGCCTACAATAGCGCTTATTCCCGCGCAAACCTGCCTGACCCGAACCCCGGTGGCCAACCTTTCCCCGGGCAGGGTTCAAATCAGGCGACAGGGCGTGGGAAACGCACCGGCGCAGCCGGCATTAATCACACTCCATCATCAAGGGGAATCGGCCATGAATCACTGCACCGCTGGTTGGCAACGCGCCACACAACTGCTACAGCAATTTTTTTCGATAGTGCTCTGCGCCAGTCTGATGGCCTGTGGTGGCGGTTCGGGCGGCGGCACCAGTACCGCTGTCACTCCAACACCGCCGCCTGCGACCACAGTTCCACCTGGCAATCCTGAAATAAGAGTTTTGATGATAGGCAACAGCCACACGGTGGGAGCCAATCTGCCAGCCCGGCTCGCCGAGATGCTGCGTACCGGGAATCCGGGCCGGGGCGTGTCCGTGGTTGCGGCCCCGGCCAGCCTGTTTCTTGATGAGCACCTGAACCATCCGCCAACGCTGGCCTTGCTGCGCAGCCAGCCATGGAATTATGTGATTTTGCAGGCGCAAAAGTACAGTAGCTCAGGCACGGTTACTTTCTCGATTGCCGAAGCCATTACCCTGGTTGGGCTGGTGCGGCAGGTTAATGCGGTACCGGTGATGTATCCGGAATGGGCGCGCCGTGGCATCCCCGAGACCGATCGAATCCTGGCCCAGCATACCTCGATTGCGCAGCAGGCTCCGGCCTGTGTCGCCCCGATTGGGCAAGCATGGGATATTGCCTTGCAGCGCGACCCTGGCTTGCCCCTGTATGCCAACGATGGCAACCATGCCATCGATGCCGGGGCGCATTTGACGGCGTTGGTACTGTACGCCACCATCTCGGGAAGAGCGCCAGCCTCGCTGCCTGATCTGCCATTATCTGGCATCGGTGCGGCCCAGCAGCAACAATTGCGGGCAGCGGCAAACGATGCGGTGGCGGCCTTTCCACCGCGCCAGCTTTGCCCACAAGACCGGCTGCCTTGAGCGACCGGCCTTGAACTGGGCGCAGGCCGTCAAACGGGTTTTCCGGGCGCAAGGGCAGCCTTGCGCTTACAATGGCGGTTTTGCGGCCACTGCAACGCCGCACCCACCGTACAATCTGGCGCACAACAAGGACAGCCGATGGATCATCGCTACCAAAGCATGGAACAAGTCAAGCAGCATTACGAGGTCGAAAAAGCGCTGGCCCAGCGCTTGATGGCCGCCTCGCGCGAGGGGCGCCGCAGCCTGTATTCAACCCTGTACAACCAGATGTTTGAAAGCGTGCCGTTTCACCCGCAACTGGTGCGCAAGGCTTCCGCCGAACAGACGCGCAACGATGTTGCCAGCCAAATGCGGGTGTTACAGCGCTTTTTGACGCCGAACACCACCTTTCTTGAAGTTGGCCCCGGTGATTGCTCGCTCTCGTTTGCCGCCTGTGCCACGGCAAAACAGGTGTATGGACTGGACGTATCGGATGAAATTACCAAAAGCGCCAACCAGCCCGCCAACTTTACCCTGATTTTATCCGATGGTAGTTCGGTGCCGCTGCCGGAAAACAGTGTCGATCTGGCGTACAGCAACCAATTGATGGAGCATTTGCACCCCGATGATGCAATGGAGCAATTGCAAAACATTTACCGGGCGCTGGCACCGGGTGGGGCGTATGTCTGCATCACACCGAACCGCCTAAATGGCCCGCATGATGTATCGCGCTACTACGACCGGGTGTCGAGCTGTTTTCATCTGAAGGAATACACCACGTTTGAATTGGCCAAACTGTTCCGGCAAACCGGATTTTCCCAAGTCAAATCCTATGTCGGGGCCAAGGGCAAGTTTTTCCTGTGGCCAAGCTGGCCGCTGGCAATGATTGAAACCGTACTCGATTGGCTGCCATGGTCAGTGCAAAGCGCGATTACGCGCAATTGGCCATTGCGCGCGTTTTTGACGATTCAGTTGGTCGGTATTAAGTAAGCCGCTCGCTGCGTGGCCCGCTGTGGTACGCCGCAAGGTCAAACTTTCGGGTCAGGTAGCGGTAGGTAAACGTAAACCGGGGCCACAGCGTATGGTTTTTGCCGGAATCCGATACATACCAGTTTTTGCAGCCACTGTTCCAGACCGTGCCCGCCAGCCGCGCCTGTACCCCTTGGTTATAGTCACGGCACACCTCTTCGCGCACGTCCAGCGCCTGCCAGTTCTGGCGTGTCAGTTGCAACAGCGCCTGCTGCACGTAGTGTGCAGCCGCTTCAATCATCACCAACACCGAATTGTGGCCCAGCACGGTATTTGGCCCGCCGATCATGAAAAAATTCGGAAAACCGGGCACACAAATCCCCTTGTACGCTTCCAGCCCGCCCTCGGCCTGCTCGCTTAGCTTGACACCATTGCGCCCGATCAGCTCAATCCGGGCAAAGGCATGCTCAACATCAAACCCGGTAGCAAAAATAATGGTATCAACGGGCCGCTCCACGCCAGTTTGGTCAACAATGCCATGGGCGCGCACTTCGCGAATGCCATTGCTGCACAACTGCACATTGGGTCGGTTCAGGGTTGGGTAATATTCATTCATCAACAACACCCGCTTGCAACCGAGCGCATAATCGGGCGTCAGCTTTGCCCGCAATACCGGATCTTTGACCTGCCGCGCCAGATTGGCCAGTGCCTGGCCACCGACTATCTTGGCGATCAGCGGAAAACCGGTAAACGCCAACAGCCGGATTTCGTAATGAGCATAGGTTATGCCGCGATACAGCCACTGCAACGGTTTCACGTGCCGCAACAGCCAGCGCTCAATCCCGGTAATCGCCCGATCCGGGCGCGGCAACACCCACGGCGGGCTGCGCTGGTACAAATCAAGCTGCGCCACCTTGGGCGCGATTTCCGGCACAAACTGAATCGCGCTGGCCCCGGTGCCAATCACCGCCACGCGCTGGCCAGTCAGATCATGGCCATGATCCCAGTTGGCCGAGTGAAATTGCTTGCCCTGAAACTGCTCCAACCCGGGCAGACGCGGCACCTTGGGCTGGGACAAAGGCCCGGTGCCACTGATGATGGCCCGGCTATGCCATTGCTCACCATTGCCAGCCGTAATCAACCAGCGTTGCTGTGCTTCCTGCCACTCGGCCCGTTGCATGGCGCAGCCGGTGCGAATATGCGGCAACAGCTCAAACTGTTCTACCACCTTCTGGGTATAGGCCCACAATTCATCACGCCGGGCGAATTTGCGGCTCCAGTCTGGGTACTGGGCAAACGAAAACGAATACAGGTGGCTTGGCACATCAACGGCACAGCCCGGATACTGGTTAACGCGCCAGGTGCCGCCAAACACCGCATCCTTTTCCAGAATCACAAAGTCGTGAATGCCCGCCTGTTTCAGCCGTATCGCACTGCACAGCCCGCTAAAGCCGCTGCCGATGATGGTAATGGTGCAATCTGACTGCATAAGGTTCCTTGGTTATCGATTCGACTATCAATTTGATTATCAACCTGGCCGTCGACCCGGCGATTCGTTCGGCCATCAACTGGCTTGGCAACAGCATCATCTGGCCGGATTTTACTTTACAAACTGGCCAAATTGATGTGACACTGCCCCCATGATTGGCCTCATCTGGAGATTGCACCGTGTTTATTGTATATGTATTTGTAACCCTGATTATCATTGCGTTGATTTTGTCGCTGTTAGAGCGGGTTATCCCACTACCAATTGCCCGTGGCGGGCTGGCACTGGAGCGCTTTTTCTCGCGCCTGCACTTGCGTCAGGCCACGGTGGATGGCTTTGCCATGCCGTATCTGGCAGGCGGCAATGGCCCGCTGCTGGTGTTGGTGCATGGCTTTGGTGCCGACAAGGATGCCTTTACCCGCATGGCTCGCCATTTGGTAGCGCACTACCGTATCGTTAGCCCGGATTTGGCTGGGTTTGGCGATGCCGGGCGCAAAATCGGGGCTGATTACTCGATTGCGGCACAGGTGGCACGCCTGCATGCGCTGCTGACCGGGCAAGGCCTGTTGCCAGCGGGCGGCAAGATTCACATTGGCGGCAATTCCATGGGCGGTTTTATTGCCGCCCAGTTCGCCGCCACCTACCCGGATTTGGTGGCCAGCGTTTGGCTGATTGATGCGGCAGGCACCGCCGAAGCGCAGCGCTCGGAGGTGATTACGCGCTATGCGGAAACCGGCAAGGTTGAATTGCTGGTGCAGCAGGAAGCCGATTTTGACAAATTGATGGCCGTGGCCAGCCACAAAAAGCTGTTTGTACCGCGTTCGGTACGCTTCTTGCTGGCACAGCGCGCGATGGCCGACTTTGCGCTGCACAGCAACATCTTGCGCCAGTTTCAACATTCACCGCTGCTGGAAACCCAATACCAGAGTGGCCAATTGACTACCCCGGCCTTAATCGTGTGGGGTGAACAGGATTTGATTTTGCACCCGGATGGGGCCGCCGCGCTGGCCAAATTGTATGTACAGGCCGAAGTGAAGATGATGCCCGACATTGGCCACATGCCGATGCTGGAAGATTCGCGCCAGAGTGCGCGCGATTATTTGGCGTTTCGGCAGCGGCTTGGCTGCTGACCTGCCTGGCCAAGCTGTTGTGCGAGTAAAGCAATTCGGGTCTTGCCCAACGGTACCCCGCCCGCTTTCAAATAATGCTTGGACGACTATTGGCCAGACAGTACAATGCAACACTCCGATTCGCCCCACGATTCCCCCCATGACCGTCGCCAATCGCCTTGCCGCCTGGGCAAATTAGGGGCCATGTGGCAGCCAGTTGGTTTGGAGGTGGTTGCGCAAAAACGGATTCTGATCGGCGGGCTGCCGGTGGCGATACTGGCAACCGTGCAGTGATAGTATTTGGCGGGTTGCGAGCGGTTGTCGTTCGGGTGAGAATTTTGGCATGGGACGCTACACCATGCCAAACGACACCACAATCCGGCAGATAGTTTTCGCATCCCAAGTGCCCATCAAGATACAATGCGAACCTATGCTTGCAATGGCCAGCAAGCCCCTATTGTCATTTATGAATATGCTAAAATCGGGCGAAGTTGCAGCCGCAGCAGACATGTTGCCACAATTGATTGCTTTCTTGGCACATCTCATGCGTGAGCTATTTTTCAGGATTGCTAAATGAATCAACCAAAACCAGCCCTACGCATCAAGTCAATCAAGGTTACACGTTTGTTTGGCCTGTATGACCATCAAGTGACGTTAAAGGCAGAGCGTGTCACGGTGATTCATGGCCCGAATGGGGTTGGGAAAACGGTTTTCCTCAATCTTACCGATGCATTTCTGTGTGGTCGCTACTATGAAATTTTACGCGTACCATTCGATGCGTTTGAGGTATGTTTCACCGATAACAGTCTGGCCCGAATCCAACTAGAAGGCGATACGATTGCCACCCGCACGGTGCATTTAAGTTTTACCTCTGCAGCGGGCGAAATAGAAGCGGTAACCCTGAAGGGCGATGGACTCAACATTTCGCAACTGGCAACGCGCATGGCCAATTACTCGCGCACGTTCGGGCAGGTCGCAGATGATGAATGGATCGACAAACAAACGAATGAAGTATTCAGTTCTTTGGAGCTGATTACCCGCGTCGCAAAGTCCATCCCCGAGGCGGCAGCAAGTTTGGCCCTGGAAGAACCAAAGGGCTTGCGCGAGCTTCGCGACAGACTCGTTGTGCATTTTATTGAAACCGAACGGCTAACCCGGCAAGCCGACGAAGTGCAAGACCACCAATATCGCAGCCATTCTGGTCGGAAAATGGTCAATACGATTCACGAGTATTCACGCGAGTTGGCAGGCAAGCTGAACAGCACATTCGCCAACTATGCCATGCAATCGCAAAAACTGGATCAAACCTTCCCGCAACGCTTGCTTAAGGGCGGGCCACCCCTGACGATAGCGGAACTCAAACGCAGAATGCAACAAGTGGCGCAGACCCGTGAGTGGATGCAAAAAATCGGCATCCTTGAGGCCGCGCATGGCGCGCAAGATCCTTATCTCTTGCAAATTGATCAACTTGACGCACTGCAGCCAGAACAGTTGGCAGTTATGTCGGTGTACGTTAGCGATACAGAGGAAAAACTGGCCGCACTGGAAGAGCTTTCCGGGCAAGTCAATATGTTACTTACCGCATTAAATAGTAAATTTATCAATAAAAAACTGGGCATATCACACCAGTTGGGGCTAGTGGTGCACGATTGTCATGGCAAGGCCATCCCCCTCGTTGCGCTTTCAACCGGTGAGCAGCATGCATTGGTGATCCTTTATACGCTCTTGTTCAGGGTCAAGCCAAACACACTGGTCTTGATTGATGAGCCGGAATTGTCACTTCACATCAGTTGGCAAAAGCGTTTTATGGACGATCTGTTGGACATCATTCGGCTGGCCCAATTTGACGTGATTATGGCCACGCATTCGCCGTACATTGTCGGCGATCATTCCGAATTGCTGGTTGTTCTCTCACCCGAACTTGAGACCTGATTTGGCCCGTGTCATGATTGCATCCCTAAATTCAAGTAAAACACCAGGTACCATCATCAGCGAAATTTGTATGATGGGTTCGACCTTTCATGGCGTACATTTCTTGGTGGAGGGCGAGGATGACAGCAAGTTTTGGAAGCATCACCTGAAACGTGAAAACGTCTCACTGGTCAATTGTGGCGGGCGGCCCAATTTGCTTGGCGCAGCCGCACTCATTGGCCATGCCACCATCGCCGGGGTGGCCGGGGTTTATGACCCGGATTTTGACCGCCTCCACGGCACGCTACCCCATGCACCGCATATTCTGGCGGCGACCGATGCCAATGATTTGGAGACGACGCTGCTTACCAGTGCCGCACTTGAGCGCTTATTGTCTGAATACGCAGACACGGCTCTTTTGACTGCATTTGAAAGTCGCCACGGCGTATCGGTTGCCACGCACATTGAACGCACATCCAGAGCATTTGGCCAGCTCCGGTTTCTGAACAGCCGTGCCGGATATCGGGTGGATTTTGACAAGCTTTCGCCATATCGCTTTGTATCGAAAACCGACTGGTCTTTGGATCTGACCGGATTGAGGGCACAATTTGCTGCACTGGCATCCATCAACCTTGCGACGCTTGATGCCGCATTGCAAGCCGATTGTCCGGCTGCATCATCATGGGCGTATACCCAAGGACATGATGCGGTTCAGATACTCGCGCAAGGCTTGGGAGGCATCATCGGCAAACGGCAAATGGATGGAAAAGAAGTTACGCGCTTGCTGCGCTTGGCCTATACCGACACCATGCTCAAACAAACGGCGATGCATGCATCGCTTTGCATCATTGAGAAAACCTTGCCAATGCCGCTCTTTGCGTGAAATGACGCGGGTATTTCCCGATTTCGCTAGGTAGGGTGCTAAATTGGATGCTGTGCAAGGCGCTTAGGTCAATCACATATATGGCGTTTCGGCAGCGGCTCGGCTGCTGACCCCGCTCGGCCTGCTGCCGAACCTAACGCGCAACCCAACACAAAAAGGACGCCGTGCCTATAGAGCGCGGCGTCTACTCTAGCGTCTACCATTTGGCGGCTGACGCGGGTATCATGCTGCAGCGTTTCATCTATAACAATACAAAATACACCCACAACACACACAGCCCAACACCGGAGAACCCGTGAAAAAACTGTTTGCCCCTTCTAGCCTAATAATCAGTCTGATGTTACTTGCCAGCAGCGCCATGGCTGATTCCGCCTGGCCGCTGACCCAGGCCATGCAATTACAACTCGATACCCCAATGAACCGCATCCAATTACTCGGTGCGCATAATGCCTGGAACGATTCGTCTGCCACCTGGGCCAACCAGCGCTGGCCGCTCGATAAATTGCTCGATAACGGCGTGCGCAATATCGATCTGGATCTGCACTGGGATGGCGGCACCGTCAAGCTGTGTCATCAGGATTGCTCGGCAATTTACGCTGCGGCTGACAGCTACCCGGGTGAATTGCAAAAAATCGCCAATTGGCTGGCGGCGCACCCGAAAGACATTCTGTGGCTCGATCTGGAAGACCGGGTGAACGATCAAAACGCCGTTGAAGGCCCACTGCGCGCCGCGTTTGGTTCGCTCCTGTACACACCCAAAGACAAACCGGCCGACCGCTGGGAAACCCCGCGTGAAATGATCGCCAAGGGCAAGCGGATTTTGGTCAAGGGTGCCAACCACTGGTACGACGGCTCGCTGATCTGGGATGGTCGCACCTTCGCTACCGGTGCGCAAGACGGCTGGAATTCGCGCCAAGTCAAATATTTTGATGCCGCCAACTGTACCCAGGATGGCAAGGCACTGGTTAGCGGCCTAATCTACACCCTTTCCGACAGCAAACTGGGCAAGGACATTTTGCCCGATAGCTGGGTTGATCAAACCGGCACCATCGATACCTCCAACATCGCCCGGCTGTTTGCCTGTGGCGTGAACAGTGTCGATGCCGACCGCTGGGACGATGACATGACCGCGCAGGCCGTCTGGAGTTGGGCTGCGGCAGAACCGAACAATGCCGGTGGTAATGAACACTGTGCCGAGCAAAGCGGTAACGGGCGCTGGAACGACGCCAGTTGCAGCACCAGCCACCGCTTCGCCTGCCAAAGCGCCAGCAATATGGATGACTGGAAAGTCACCAGCGGCAGCGGGGCATGGGAACAAGGCCGCGCCCAGTGCGCTGCTGAATTTCCCGGCTATCGTTTCGCCGCGCCGGTCAATTCCTTCACCAACCAACGGCTGATGGCCGCTTCGCGGGGCCAAACCGTGTGGCTCAATTATTCAGACAAGGCGCGTGAAGGCAAATGGGAAAGCTATCTCGATTTCCCGACCCAGTGGGCATCGGGTAATGTTGTGCCGAACCAAAACCAGTACCAAACCCTGACCATTCCCGGTGCGGGCGCGCTCAAGGTAACGCTGGCTGCCGGTTTGCAGGGCAGCACGCTGCAAGTATTTGATGGCAACCGCAATTTGCAAAGCGTGGTCAGTGGTAGCCAAGGCGCGACCAGCTTTGTGGTCAATGACAATAGCGTAATCGTGCAATTGTCGCCCGGTGCCAGTGCTGCGGGCAGCGCCAGCGTGCAAATCGAAGCCACCGGCGTCAGCGAAACGCCGGTCTGGCGCTCCTTGGTCAATGGCAAGGGCAAGTGTCTGGATCTGGAAGGGCGAAATACCAATAACGGTGCAGTGGTACACCACTGGTCATGCCATGGCGCCAACACCCAAAAATGGTGGCAAGATGCGCAGGGCCGCATCCACAGCCAAGCCAGCCCGAACCGCTGCGTTACCGCGCAAAACAGTGGCAACGGCAATGGCACGGCGATTGTTTTGCAAGATTGCGGCAGTGGTGCGAATCAGGTATGGTTGAGAGGTGCAGGCAACTCGCTGCGCCCGGCCCATGCGCCGAACAAGGCGATTGATATCAAGGATGCCTACTGGGGCGCGTTTGATGGGCAAGATGCGCATCTGTGGGATGGGCAAAACAGTTGGGGGCAAAGCTGGGGCTGGAAGTAATGATACTTGTGCCACCTGTGCCACCTGTAGCACTGGTGGCACTGGTGATCGCCGGGCAGTGCCGATATTTGGCCGACTATGGGCAACCGTAGTTTGGGAAAATAGGGGCTTGCCCGGAATACTTGAAGTCGCGCCAGCCGGTTTTGCTTGCTACAAACGCACCGGACGAAAGTCCAAGACACTGTCTGAACCAAAGTGAAACAAGCGCGCCCCAGACCCGCTTTCAAATAGTGCTTGGTCGATTATTGCCCAGGCATTACAATGCAGCACCCCAATTCGCCACACCATTTACACCCCATGACCGACGCTACCCGCCTTGCCAAACGCCTAGCCGCGCAACTGCCCTGCTCACGCAATGAAGCCGAACAATACATCGCCGGAGGCCAGGTTCGGGTCGATGGAGTAGTGGTGGAAGAACCCGGTTTTCGGGTTGCACCCGAGCAAACGGTGGAACTGATGGCAGGGGCTTCGCTGCTGTCGCTGGCACCGATAACGATCATGCTGCACAAGGTGGCCGGGCAAACCTGCGAAGTGGCCCAAGCTGGCATCTTGCCTGAGACGCAAAGCGCGCTCGATCATTCCAAAATCCGCATCCTGAAGCGGCATAGCCAAGGCTTGCGGCTGGTTTGCCCAATCGAACCAGAGGCCAGCGGCATGTTGATCCTGACCCAAAACTGGCAGATAGCGCGCAAGCTGACCGAAGAAGCCCACAAAACCGAACAGGAATGGATTGTCGAAGTCAGCGGCCAGATCGCGCCCGATGGTTTGGCGCAGTTGAACCAAACCGGGCCGTATTTGCCCGCGATTAAAGTCAGTTGGCAAAACGAAACCCGGCTGCGCTTTGCTGCGAAAGGCTTGCAGATTGGACAAATTGGGGAAATGTGCCAAAAGGTTGGGCTGACGGTGGTGGCGCAGAAACGGATTCGGATTGCGCGCATTCCGATGGCCGCGCTGGCGGCCGGACAGTGGCGCTATTTGGCGGATTACGAGCGGCTGTAGGCGGGTGGCAAGTTCGAGTAAATTCGAGCAAAATCGGGCAGATTACGATAAGTTCGGGCCGATTAAGAGAGCGATTCCAGCGCCAATGCACAGCAAAACAGCATGACCAAGCTGTCAGTTGTGACAGGCTGTGACAATTTGATGCCGGAGTGGGGCACGAATTGGTGTAGCATTGCCTGCCGGGAAGATTGTTTGACTTCCCGGTGAAATAATCAATGCTACTTGAACAAGGAATTCAGATTGAAAGTCCGCTCCTCAATACGGCTGTTAACGCTTGGGCTGGTTTTGGCCGGGCTGGGCAGCAGCGCCATCGGCATCCCTGCCACCACAGCCCCCTCGGCCACGCCCGCCCCCCATTCCACCCAGCCCTCCGCTACGGCCACGGTAACACCCTACACACTCGAAGGCACGCAGGTACACCATCTGCCCGCACCAGCCTTGAAGCGCGATTATCAAATCTATGTGTATCTGCCCGATAGCTATGCCAAAGAACCGCAGCGCCGCTATCCGGTGCTGTTTGTCACCGATGCGCCGTATGCCTTTCCGGTGCTGCGCAGCATCGCGCGCCGGGTCGGTGATCGCGGGGCCGGGTTGCAGGATTTTATTTTGGTCGGGCTATCGTATTCAGCCGGCGACACGCCCACCCTCAGCCGCAATCGCGACTATACCCCGACCGATATTCACCTGAAGCCACGCAAGCCCAACCGGCATCAGGATGGGCCATACGGCCAGGCCGAAGTCTATCGCCAATACCTGGCCCAAACCGTATTGCCGTATGTCAGCCGCCAGTTCCGCATCGACCCCAAGCGCCGGATTTACCTCGGCCATTCGTATGGCGCACTGCTTGGGCTGCATGTCTTGTTCACCGAACC
>JACCDS010949286.1_pt1 | contig 24293 bp, 19 predicted proteins | sample 7446441 | NCBI WGS metagenome assembly JACCDS01 (sample SAMN15323445, study PRJNA562643) | freshwater metagenome | isolation source: river surface water | place: USA:Blue River Watershed | collected 2017-08-17 | reverse complement strand
GCCAGGCAGTTCTTGGCCTGAGCGGGCGTGATCTCGATCTCTCGTACGCGCTTCACAAAGTTCTGGTGCACGGGCAGGAAGGCGCTGTCGGGCGGGGTGAGAGGCCCCACGGGAATAAGGCAGAGAATCCACAGGTCGCGCATGTGCGAATCAAACGTTTCGCCTGTGTGCTTCATCTGAAGTGCGCGGTGAACCATCGCCTGACAGAGCCGATTCGGGTCCACGAGCTTGTAGTTGCAGACATTAACCAGCTCTGCACCAACAGTCTTTTTGAGATCCTTACCTGTCGAGAAGTCGAAACCAAATTCACCGAAGTCGAAGATGTAATTGGTCACGATTTCGGCGACTTGCTTGGCTTTGTCGCCATGAATTTTGCGGAACTGATCACGCAGCCCTTTTTCAATCGCGGTACGGGTCTCGTACACCAGATCGTTTTGCTGGCTTAGGGGGTCTTTTGACTTTGACGACTTACTGCCAAATAGCCAGCCAAATAATTTTTTAAACATAGCGGTCCACCTTTCGTATCGGGGATTTTATTCCGGAGCCGCCTGAATAATCTGCGGAATTCTCGGCGTCTCAAGGGGTGGCGTGCTCAGGATTGCGGCAGTCGGCGGTGTCGCCGTCCAGTCGGAGCGAGCTGCCGCCATCGCGTCTCGTCGACTCAATTGTGTCGCTTGCCAGACGGCTTCACAGAACAGCAAAAACTTTGCCTTGATATCGCCACGACCAGAAGTAACGATGTAGTCCTTCTGATACAGCGACTCAAATTCTTTTGATGCGGTAACTGGCGGCGTCAGTAGGAAAGGTACAGGAAACCGTTGCGCCGACATCGAGTCGAACTTGCGCTGAAACGGATGGATCTTATTTGGGGCAATCAGGACCTTTGGTGAGCGGGGCCGATCAAGGGCGGGCTTGAGGTCCCGAAGCAAGGCGATCGTACTTAAGAGCTCCAGCTCTGAGAGCGACGTCGGAATAATCCAGAGGTCAAAAATTTCAAGAAGTTCGTAGCCAACCGCAGGCGACCAGGTCACATCCGTGATCACGACATCGTGTAGGTTTGAAGCGTCCCGGATGTGGCATCGGGCATTAAAAATCCCCAGTCGGTTATTGCCTTGAATCAGGTGGCTTGCGTGGTCAAAAGCCAGGCGCTCGTGATGGACTGCGTTACGGATCCAGGAAGATGATGTCCCTTGGCGGTCGAGATCGATCAGCAGGGTGTTCATCTGACGCTCAAGAGCGAAATAGGCTGCCAGGTTTGCGCTCAGCGAACTCTTTCCGACACCGCCCTTTTGGTTACTGACCAGGATCTTTAGTTTTGGCGAATTGCCAGGTTTCACGCAGGGTCCTTACGGATGAACTATTTGTGTGATTTTAGCGGGAAACTCACTTGTCCTAGAATAAGGGTTTTGGGGCGGAATCCGCCCCTTGTCACGTTCCGAGGCCGTCGTGTCGTTTAGAGTCTATAACCCCGAACTTGACCTTAAGGTCATCGAACAATTCAAAATGCAGCCCAAGTCGGCTGAGCGGCTGCTCGTGCGCGAGTTCAGCTCCGGCGTCACCGCTGGGCTCATGCCCTTGAACGACCTGAGTAAGCGGCTAGCCCTGCGTTGCATCGAGGCTGACCCGCTTCTCGGACTCACGTTTTCCCTGCCTGAAGGGACAGAGGTCCCCAAAGAGATCAAAGAATCCCAGCACCTTTGGGTCGTGATTACCTCGGATCAGTACAAATTGCAGTTCATTGCCCCCAATATCAAGTTCGGGGTGTACGACACCCTGACCTCGGATTTCCCGGGCGAGGTGGTGGCCGTTCAGCGTCGGGAGAGCTTTCGGGTGCTGCCCCCCAATGACCGCTCGCTTGATCTGGTGATCTCGGGGTCCTTCAGCGCTGTGGTAACGCCCAGGCTTTTGGACATCGGGTTTAAGGGTGTGGCCTTGGAATTCAATGCCATGCCCCCCGTGGCCTTGGGGTCGATCTGGTCTAACTGCTACTTTGCGAAAGGCAAACGGTCGTCGGAGAAGTTCATGCTGCAGGTGGTAAACGTGAGCGAGACCTATAACCTGGATCACTTCCGCGTGGGCTGTGTGTTGTTGAGCCCGTCGCCGCAGAATCTGACCGACTTTGAGACAACACGAAACAGCATTCAGAACTCGCGGGTTGCAGGTCAGCCGCAGCGCTGGCACCTAAGCGTTAGCTGGTTATCGTAAGCCTTTACTTTTGCGGCCTGCTGAGGCGCGGGTGTCAGCGGCCCAGTTACTTTTCTATTCCACGCTTGCCCGAATCGACTGCCATAGTGTCAGTCGTCTTGGTGACGCCTCTTTCTGGCCAACAGCAACACTGACATTGCAGCCCGGCTCATGGTCGTGATGGCAGTTGGGAAACTTGCAGCGACCATGTTGTTCTTGGGCTGTGCGCCATTCAGGAAAGCCAAGCGCAAGCTGACTTTCTGATAGGTGATGCAGGCCAAAGAGCTGAAAGCCCGGAGTATCAATCACCCATGATTGGGGGGCGAGCGCGACCATCTGCCCAGCAGTCGTTGTGTGCCGTCCGGTCTGAAGCGCTTCGGAGATCTCTTGCGTCTGGGCGTTAAACCCTGGAATCAGGGCATTGAGCAGACTGCTTTTCCCCATTCCAGACTGACCCATGATGACCGTTGTTCTGTTCATTAGAAACGCTCGGAATTGCGCAAGTGATTCTCGATATCGAAGTAGCTGTGGATCGTTTTCATCAAGCGACTTGGGCTTTGCAGCGAGCTCAAACACTGGCCATTCCAGTGCCTTGAGTGCCGCTTGAAAGGGGTCGAGCTGTGTCCTTGCGCGGGTGGCGTCATCCTGAAGATCGACTTTATTCAGCACGATCATGCCGGGGATGTCTTCGGCAGCACAGGCGCAGATCATGCGGGCCAAGAGCTCATCTGAAAACGGCGGACTTCCGGCAATGACAATTGCGGCTGCATCGACATTCGCTGCAAGAATTTTTGAGCGATGGGCCTCGCTTCGAATCAGCTGGTTACGCCTTGGCAGAATCTCAGTGATGACCGCCGGGTCTTTATCCGGGTCAATCTCGACATCGTCATTGGCTGCAGGCTGATGGTCACGACCCTTGTAGACGCACAGCCGGTGCTGGCCATTCTGATCGATGGCCCAGGCTTGGCGGCCATGGTGACTAAGGATTCGTGCGCGCATGGCGCGAATCATAGCCTGTGAGATGATTGCGCACTATGTCAAACCTAAATGAACTTAACCTGGTCTGGGTCGATATGGAGATGAGCGGCTTGTCTCCAGAGCGCGAACGTATTCTCGAAGTGGCGCTGGTCATTACGGATCCAGAGCTGAACACTTTGGCGATTGCGCCGGTGATGGTGATCCATCAGCCCGACACGGTACTCGATGGAATGGATGCCTGGAATAAGGGTACGCATGGCAAGTCTGGGTTAATCGACAAGGTGAAGGCATCGACGACGACAGAGGCGCAGGCGACCGAGATTCTTCTCGATTTTTTAAAGGGATATGTTCCTGCAGGGAAGTCGCCCATGTGTGGCAATACCGTGCATCAGGACCGACGGTTCATGCAGCGGTATATGCCCGAGCTTGAAGCCTTCTTTCATTACCGCAACATTGATGTCAGCACCATCAAAGAGCTCTGCCGTCGATGGAACCCAGAGGTGATGAAAGGCTTCGAGAAGCGGGGTGCCCATACGGCCCTGGCAGATATTCAGGAGTCGATCGACGAACTAAAGTTTTACCGTCGCAACTGGATTGAGAAACTGCCGCCGCAGTAAACCCGATAACCCTAGGCAGGTCAGTAGCAGGCCTGCGATCCCTGCAGTCCAAAAGCCCTGTGCTGCAGCCGGCCCAGGGGTGAAGACCATGTTAGCCAGGATCCAGCCACCCCCAACGCCTACGCCCCACATCCCCACGCCATAGACCACCATTGGCGCAAAAGTAATTCTCCATGCACGCAGCGCGAAGTAGAGCAGGCACTGAAGGGCATCCAGAAGGTGAAAGCCTGCAACAAATAAAATCAGGACCTTAGCATTCTGCTGAACCACAGGGCTCTCCGCGTAGAGCTTTGCAATCGATTCATTAAAGATCAGCAGCACGATGCAGATCGCGACTGCTGATCCCATGACCAGCTTTAGACCGGAGAGCACCCAGGAGCGTGCTCGCAGCTCATCTTTGCTGCCAATCGCCTGTGCCGCAAGGATACTTGTGGCGTTAGATAGCGCAAGCGGCACCATGAATATCAGGGTTGCAAGGTTCGCTGCAACCTGATGACTGGCACTGGCAATCGTGCCAAACCGACCAATCAAGAGTGCCATTAACGTAAAAGAAGTCACTTCGATCAGGTAGCCAACACCGATTGGCAGTCCAATCCGAAATTGCTCAAAAATCTGTGCTCGATCGGGTCGACGTAGTCGCACATGGAACTCGCGATAGCGCCGATCCACGATGATGACGATGACACCGATACTCAAGGACACCCAGGCCAAGATCGCGGTCGAGACCGCACATCCTACGGCGCCAAGGGGTGCAAACCAGCCCTCAACCCCGTTCATGAAGATCAGGTTAAGGGGCCACTTCATCGCAAGTGCCGCCAGGTTAATTGCCATAGTGACCTTGGGCCGCGATGTTGAACTATTCAAGGTAAAGAAGACGCTAAAGAGCAGTGTGGCCGGCAAGGCCAGCATGGTGACCATCAGAAAGCTTTGGATGGATGGTTTTAGTGCTGGATCAGGTTGAATCAGTGCAAACCACGGATCGACCCAGAGCAGAATCGGGATCCCGATCAGCGAGAGAAGCAACGCAACCCATACCGCCTGGCCTACATCATCGCCGATGGCAGAGAGTCGGCCTGCGCCGAAGTGGCCCGCCGCAATCGGGGCGAGACCCATCAATACACCACGAAACCCAACGAAGATGCTGATGTAGATACTGACGGAAAGACCAACAATCGCTAGGTCAGCAGGCGAGCGTTGTCCCGCCATCACGGTGTCGATCACACCGTTGCCTAAAACGGCAAGCTGCCCAATCAGAATCGGCCAGCCCATCTGCAGCACATCACGCGATCGGGTCACTTCGATGTCTTCTCAAAAAGGACGAAGCGATCGCGACGTCGACGTTCTTCGACACTGCTCTGCCAGATGATCGTCCAGTCCTGGCGTGCTGTTCGCCCGGGATTGGCGGCAAGACGCCAGTGACAGTCTTTCGAGTCACTGACTGGGAGTCGGGTCATGGCAATCGCCAGGGCATCCAGTGATGGGCTCTGACCGGATAGCGTGACGCAGTATGGCGACTCTACTGATCGTGTAACCAGGCTCTGCTCCCCGCGCACAATCGATGGCTTGACTTGCCGGTGATCAGCCGCCGCCTTCACCCAGGCATCTTCAAGCGCCTTGGCGACAGCCTGCTGGCCTTGAAGCCGATCAATTGCGGGGAGCCATAGGGTCATGAGCAACACCCAGGTAAGTGTCAGCCCACCGGCACTGAGCACAACGGGTCGCCATAGCCGCGGCTCGCCACGACCGACACGCCAGAGGACTAATGCAATCCAGCCGATCGTGGCAATGACACCAAAGGCAATTTCGTAGAGATTAGCGTTACCAATGAGCCCTGGGGTGAGCGTCGCCACGCGTGTTGCAAGCGTTGCAGGCACACCAAAATTCAGAGCGATCCAGTAGAGCCAGATCACCACTGCCAGCAGGGTGAACAGAACCACCGCAAACCAGTCCACCAGATTCACTAAGGCTCTGGGAAGGGATAACAGGCTGTAGGCGGCAATTAGGCACAGGGGTATAACAGGAATGAGCTGCTGAAACTTCCATTCGAAAGGTCCAAGAATTCCAAGGCTGACGAGACTGATCACAGAGATCAACGGCACAGACCAGTGCGGCGCCTTTCGCCATTGCAGATGACGTGCCCGCCAAAGGCCATATAAAGCAATGGGCCAGAGTGGCCACCAACGCCAGAGCGACTCTTTTGCCCAAGCGGATACGGTGGAAAACGCAGAGAGATCACCCGATACGATTTTGAGTAGCCACCAGTCGTTCAGACCAAAGCTCCACCACTGGCTCACCTGGGATGCTGGGAGTACGACGAGCGTCGCGATGAACCAGATGCTGAACAGAATCAGCGTGATCGCGCTGAAACGACCGATGAATTCTCGAGAGACAAGTCGAAAAGGCGCAATCCACCGAAACACTGCAAGCACGGTCATCAGGTGGGCAATTGCTAGGCCAAGGCCATGGGTTAACAGTGTCGCGATAATGAGGAGCGCAAGCTGACCTGCGGCGCGCTTCGGGGTCTCTGGTGCGGTTGCCAGCGACCAGAGAAGTAACCCCTGCAACAGGAACCCAATTGCAGCAGGTCCTGACTGGTGCCACGGCACGACAATCCCGAGCGCTGAGATCGCAAGCAGCACTGCGCAGTCGCCCAGGGTCTTACCAAAGTCGTCCGACTTCGGTCCAACGCCAAGCGGATCAATCGGCTGGGCCTCACGCCTGCGCGCGAATCGATCAGCGGCCTTCCAGATCACCAGGTAACCGATGGCCATACTGATGGCGAGCGGAATTCTCGCGATGTCATCCATTAGATAAATCGCAAGGGGTGTCTGCGTCACAAAAGCGTAGAGGTAGACCGGTGCCATGAAGATGGCAAGCACCAGAATCCACAGGGGACCCTGCGTCGTCCAGGACACATCCGCCGTCACTGGCAGCAATAACACCGACCAGTTGCCGTGAAGGAAAAGCGACTCGAGCGTGGTGCGGGCGAGAGCGGTGTTGATCAGGTCATCACCACGCCAAGGCACACGATCAAATAGGCCGTGGGAGACATACAGCACGATCAGCAGCGTGATCGCCCATCTGGGCAGTCGGTTCGCAGCACTCGCTGCAAGCCCGGGCAGGGGAGCGGCCTGCGCCCCCTGAAATGAAAAAGCAGCCGGGTGGCTGCTTTTTTCGCCTGAGCTCATCGACAACGATTAGCCCGCTTTTGCGGTGCTCTTTCCTGTCTTGGCGCCGAACTTCTGGCGGAACTTCTCGACACGACCTGCGGTGTCGACCAGTTTCTGTTTACCAGTGAAGAAGGGGTGCGACTCAGAGCTCGTATCCAGCTTGTACAGGGGATACTCTTTGCCGTCGGTCCACTTGATGGTCTCGCGTGTCTGCACAGTCGAGCGGGTAATAAATTTGAAATCGTTCGACAGATCGACGAAAACGACCTCGCGGTAATCGGGGTGAATGCCTTCTTTCATGATTTTCCTTTTAAGTGCTGGTCGCCGGCAGGTGGCCCTTAGGGTGCTTACGCTCCCCCTTTGGTTTTGCATTCGCAGGCCTGCTACGTGCCTAAACCTTTGAATTATATACGAATTTGGGGTCGTCTGGAAAGCGGGTTTTAGCCGCCCCGCTTCATCATGTCGAAGAACTCGGCGTTGTTCTTGGTCTGGCGCATCTTGTCCAGCAGGAATTCCATAGCCTGGAGCTCGTCCATGTCATGCAGAAGCTTGCGCAGGATCCAGATCTTCTGCAGGACATCGGGTTTGATCAGCAGCTCTTCGCGGCGGGTGCCTGACGGGTTGATGTTGATGGCCGGGTAGACACGTTTTTCAGCCAGACGGCGGGCCAGGTGGACTTCCATATTGCCGGTGCCCTTAAATTCTTCGTAGATCACCTCGTCCATACGGCTTCCGGTGTCGATCAGGGCGGTGGCGATGATGGTCAGTGAGCCGCCTTCTTCAATGTTTCGGGCCGCACCAAAGAAGCGCTTAGGACGGTGCAGGGCGTTGGCGTCCACACCGCCGGTCAGTACCTTTCCAGAGGTCGGGACCACGGTGTTGTAGGCACGTGCCAGGCGCGTGATGGAGTCCAGAAGAATCACGACATCTTTCTTGTGCTCCACCAGACGTTTCGCCTTTTCGATCACCATCTCAGCGACCTGAACGTGACGGGTTGCGGGTTCATCGAAGGTGGATGCGACGACTTCGCCCCGCACGGAGCGCTGCATCTCGGTCACCTCTTCAGGGCGCTCATCAATAAGAAGAACGATCAGCGTGACTTCAGGATGGTTGGTGGTGATGGCATGCGCAATGTGCTGCATCATCACGGTCTTGCCGCTCTTTGGGGATGCGACCAAGAGGCCTCGCTGTCCTTTACCGATCGGGGCGATCATGTCGATCACTCGGCCGGTAATGTTCTCTTCCCCCTTCATATCTCGCTCAAGGCGAATCGGCTCATCAGGGAAGAGCGGCGTTAAGTTTTCAAAAAGAATCTTGTTCTTCGACGCCTCGGGCGGCTGGCCGTTGATCTTGTCGACCTTCACCAGCGCGAAATAGCGCTCGCCTTCCTTGGGGGTGCGTACCTCGCCTTCCACGGAGTCGCCTGTATGCAGGTTGAACCGGCGAATCTGGGAGGGCGATAGATAGATGTCGTCCGTGCTTGCCAGGTAAGACGATTCGGGCGATCGCAGAAATCCGAAGCCGTCGGGCAGGACCTCAAGAACACCGTCACCAAAAATCTGTTCGCCAAGCTTGGCCTTCTTTTTCAAGACGGCAAACATCAGTTCTTGTTTGCGCAGTCGGCTGGCGTTATCAATCTCAAGGCTCATGGCCAGATCGACGAGTTGGGTGACGTGGAGAGCTTTTAATTCAGAGAGATGCATGTGACTTTGCGGATTTCTCGCCGATCTTGCGGCGTATCAATAATGAAGGAAGGGGGTGGGAGTGGAGAAAAACTACAGAAGAGAGAGGCTGGTGGCGATTTGGTTTGGCGCCACCAGACTTTGCATGATTACAGGCTGCTATCAATCCAAGCGGTCAGTTGAGATTTGGCGGCGGCACCGACCTTCTGGGAGACGACTGTGCCGTTTTTAAACAGAATCAGGGTGGGAATGCCACGGATCCCGTGTTTCGCGGGGACGGTCGCATTCTCGTCGACGTTCAATTTGGTCACCTTCAGTCGGCCCTGGTATTCGGTGGCGATTTCTTCCACGATCGGGCCGATCATCTTGCAGGGGCCACACCACTCCGCCCAAAAGTCCACCAGGACGGGCAGATCAGATTTCAGAACTTCGGTCTCAAAGGACGCGTCAGAAACGGCAAGGACAGATTGGGACATTTTTTGTGTTTTAGGGGGTTTTCGTAGGGGCTGGGTCAGATAATGAGCCCGCCGTCTGGTCTTGTTTTATCTGGAACTCAAGACTCGATGAGAAGAAAAGATAGCATAAATCCCGTGAACGCCCAATATTTCCATGCGGATACCGCATCAGCCCTTGTGGATTCGGTGGTTTCAGCGATTGGCCGGCTGCCCGCTGATGCCCCGTCCCCGGCGCTAATTGTTGAGTCCTCGCTCGCTGCACAGAGTCTCAAGATCGCCCTGGCGAGTGCAGACTGGCCTGGTCGCGAGGCCGGAGCGCCGATGCCCTGGTGCGGCACGCTCAATCAGGCGGTGGATCAGTTTGTCGCGGCCGCGGCGGTTTTTGAGCCCCACAGCGATTTGGATTTTGGCGCCGGACCGCGGGCGGGTGCCCTTCGTCGGGCGCAGCTGGCCCAACAGCTTCTCGATCGACCGGGGCTGCGGGACTCCCTGGGGGGCTCTGCGCGAGCAGCCTTGGGTCTTGCAGGTCAGTGGATCGAGCTCTTTGAAGGATGGGAGTGGCTTGAGACAGCAAGCGTTGTGGGCGCGGCTTCAGGCGGGAATGAGCAGTGGCAATCCCCGGGGATTGCCCAAGACGTGTCAAGCCTGAAGTTATTGCATGAACAGAATAGGTCTCAACACGATAAAGCTGCATTCATCCAGCAGTTGGTAAATCACCCCGACTGGCAGAAGACCTGTCAGACCATTTTCTCAGGGCAGCCGATTTTCCATGCCGAACAGGTCTGGTTCTGTCTTGCCAGGACCCCGACTGCAAAAGAGTCTGCGATGGTCCAGACGCTATGGTCGATTCCAGCTTCAAAGATATCGATCTGGGGGCTGTCTGCGCCTAAAGTCGCTTCGGTGCAGCTGCGACAGTTGGTGAGTGCACAGACGCTAGAGGAGACCGCGTGGGTTGCTGCCCAGACAATTCTTCAGTGGCGCCAGCAAGGCATTGATGACGTTGGCATCGTTCCCTTTGATCGTAAAGCCGTGCGTCGGCTACGGGCACTTTTAGAGCGCGCGGGTGAGCCCTTTAACGATCGCTCGGGCTGGGCCTTAGATACAACGGTGGCCGCGAGCGCAGTTGCCGGTCTGGCGGAGATGCTAACTGGGCGTGCGACCACACAGTCGGTATTGGAATGGATGCATGGTCCGTTTGTTGCGCCCGCATTAGCAGATCGATTTGGGTTTGGATTTGAGCAAAGGCGAGCGGCAGATGCAGTGCTTCGTCAGTTTGGGCGCGTAGCGCCCGTTACCCTTACTCTTTTGAATGACGTCTGCGGACTTCCGACCAATCAACATGGGGTGTCGCCGCGTCAGCGTCAGACGATCAGAGAATGGTCGGTTCAGTTACTTGATGCACTTCAGTTTTACGCCGTTGACGCCAAGTTGTCTGAAGACCCCGCAGGCGTGTCAGTGCTCTCGGCGCTGCAACAGCTCTCCGTTGCCTCTGCGAACGATGATGCAGAGATCTCGTCAGCCCTTTGGCATGCCGTCCTAGCTGAGGAGCTTTCGCGAGGGCGTTTCTCAGAGTCACTTCCCGATGCCGTGGTGCGGATCTGCTCAATGGACTCGTTGCTCTGGCGTCAGCCGAAGGCGCTTATTCTGGTGGGAGCGGATCCGGGCCGCTTCCCTGAAAAAGTAACGGCACGATTTTTTGAGCCCAGACGTTTTGCTGAGATGGGACTTGCGTTGGCGCCAGAGCAGGAGGAGGCCGAGTCCTATGCACGCTTTCTCAATGTCTGGTCGATGCCCATGCCGCTGGTTGCGATTGCTCAGAGTGAATCATCAGATGCAGAGGCAGAGTTCTCGCGATGGATTGCGTTGGCCGCGCAAGACAGCAGCGTGTCGGTAATGCGGGAGACGGCATCCGCCATTCTTAAGCGCTTTGTCATTCGAGATCCTGAGCAAGATAGCGATGGCGCATCAGCGACTCATTTAGAGGCACCGGTATGGCCTGTGGGTCTACCTGCATCGTTGAGTGTCTCAGCGTTACAGAGTCTTAAAAATTGCCCTTATCAGTTTTTTGCAGAGCGTCTTTTGCGGCTTGATGACGTAGAGGACCTGTCTGATGAAATGGCGCCATCTGATTTCGGATCCTGTCTTCACTTGTTACTGTCGCGAGCCCCGAACCGGCAACAGTCGGCCGATGATTGGCTGCGCTGGGCTCGTGCCGAACTCGATCGATTGTTGTCAGAAGGCGATACGAATCTTCTAAAAAATCCTGAAGCGTTTCTTCAAGACCTTCGATCCCAGGTGCTAGGGCACCTTCCGGCGATTGCCCAGTGGCTTGCAACTCGACCGGAGGGTCAGGTCCATACCGAGCGCAGTGTCGACCGGGTGCTCGCAGATCTCAATATTCGGATTAAGGGTCGGATTGATCGATGGGAGACCAACGCCGATGGCCAATCGGTGTTAATTGACTTTAAAACGACTGACCCGAAGGCACTTGAAAAACGGCTGCGCGTGGAGGAGCGGGACTTGCAGCTTGCGGTCTACGCCTGGCTAATTGGTGCGGATCACTCGGTTCAGGATGCGCGATACGTATCGCTGCGCCGAGAGGGGGTTGCTGAGATTGGACTGTTGTCCGAAGCATCTGATGCGATTGTGAATAAGGCGAATCGAGAGATCGCAGAAGTGACACATCGACTGACTGCGATCCTTGACCGACATCCAATCACGCGTGATGGCATGGAGTCGGACGGTAAGGTCTGTGACCAGTGTTCGATGCGCGGCGTCTGTCGTCGGGATGAGATGGTGGCCACCTCTTTTAGTGACCAAGAAGAAAGCGACGACATATGACGCTTGATGTCGCCCGTGCACTTGATACCAGCCGCAGTGTGGTGGTTGAGGCCTGCGCGGGAAGCGGCAAGACATGGCTCTTGTCATCGCGTATTGCGCGTGCCTTGGTGGAAGGGGTTGCCCCGCGGTCTATTCTTGCGCTGACCTTTACGAATAAGGCTGCTGCAGAGATGCGTCTCAGGGTGGTAAAGCACCTGGAAGAACTGGCGACTGCATCGCCCACTGCCTTGGTGGAGAAGCTCTCACAATGGGGCCTTTCGGGTGATGCGCTGGATCGTGCGGTTGAGGCCGCACCATCGGTCTTGGCGCGTTATCTGTCGGATCCACAGCCTGCGACGATCTCAACATTTCACAGCTGGTACATCCAGCTTGCGGCGATGGCACCCATATCGACTGCGGGCTGGGCGACCCTGGCCTTATCGAAGAAACAGTGGGACCTAATGCACCGCGCCTGGCAGCGGTTCTTTGCGCAAAAGGTATCGGTGACGCCCTACAGTGACCTTGTTGCCTTAATGGGGCGAGCGCCTATCCAAGACGCGATGAATCAATGGGTGTTACTGCGACTCGAATGGCGCGCCTTTGGCGCCGATCTTCAGCGGGCTAAGTCATCGAAGGCAGTGGATCCACAGGGCCTGCCGAATTCCTTCTGGGAAATGCAGCAGCAGATGCGTCAGGAGATTGACGCTTTTTATTCAGAACACCGCGATCAGGCAGCGCGTCTTGCAAAGGCGTACGAGGGAGCAAGCCGACGAGAGTTGGTCTACTGGTCTCTGACCAATTGGCAGTCAGTACATTTTGATGCGCTCTGTCAGAGCATGACGGGGCTCGTGCCCGAGGAAGATCAGTTGATGCATCCGAACGGGCCAATCTATCGTGCGAAATGGGGCGATAAGTTTGTTCGCAAGGAAGATTTGACACGCTGGGGAAGCGCTGCCTCTGCGACTCAGGACGACGTTCTGAAATTCATCGATACCGTCTGTCTGCTTCGGGAGCGGCATGCTCGGATGAAGGCCGCCATGCGCGATCGTGCCCTGTGGGTCTGCAGCAACGCCCTAGGCCAGTGTCTTGATGAGGTCATGGCACAGGGGCATGAGGTGGACTACGCAGTCTATGAATCGATTGCCTGGGATTTGCTAGTGGGACGGTTTGCGTCAGAGTTTCAGTCTCGGTTTGAGTCCCGCATGACGCACATCCTGGTCGATGAGTTTCAGGACACGAACCCGGTTCAATGGGCGATGCTAAAGGCGTGGTTTTCGGAGTACTTGCAAGATGATCCCGCCGTGATGGCGATCCGCCCGAAGGTTTTTCTTGTCGGAGATCCGAAGCAGTCGATTTATCGGTTTCGGCGTGCGGATCCTGAGCTCTTTCGAATTGCCTGTAACTGGCTCTGCGATCATTTTCAGGCCGAACGGCTGGTGACCAATGCCACCCGTCGGTGTTCGAAAGCAGTTGTCGATTTATTGAATCAAACGCTGCCGCAGGTCTGCCCGAACGATTTATTTCATGCCCACGAGACACTGTCTGTTGATCGCGGTGCGGTTGCGCGTCTTCCGTTGGTGCAAGGAGAATCCGCCACATCCCGGCGGGAAGAGGGCGATCAGATTGCCCAGGCGCTTTTAGCGTTAAAAGCGGCGAATCCACAGCTGACCTGGGCGGGTGTTCGAATTCTGTTTCGTGGCCGTAACTATATGGAAGACTATGAGCAGGCCTTGGCAGATGCAGGCATTGCATTTATCTCCGATCGAACGGGCGGGCTTCTGAATGAGCCGGAGGTCTTGGATCTCATCGCCTTACTTCGGTTTCTTGCCTATTCCTGGTCTGATCTCGATCTCGCCCAGACGCTGAAAAGCCCCACCTTCGGACTCACAGATGCTCAGCTAATTCAGATTGCTGGTGCGGGGGATGGGACGGCATCGCTTTTTGACAGACTGCTCGCTTACGCGCAAAGCGGCTCAGACGCAGACATCGTTACGGCAGCCCGCTCGCTCACTGACTGGAAGCAGTGGTCCGAGGTCTTGCCCATTCACGATCTATTGGATCGAATCATTCATCACCAGGATCTGCTTCCGAAGATGGCGCAGCGGTTTTGGAAAACGCGCGGCTTGCAGGCACTCGCCAACATTGAGGCGTTTGTTGCGCTCGCTTTAGATCTCGATACGGGTAAATTGCCGAGCCTGCATCGATTTGTACAAGAGCTCGCCCGTTGGCAGGGCGCCCCCGCGACCGATGCACCGGGCCCTGGTGCGATCCCCGCAGCCGATGCTGTGCGCCTGTCGTCACTTCATTCCGCCAAGGGGCTTGAAGCAGATGTGGTGGTTCTTGCGGGTCTAAAAGACAGGCAGAACAGCGATAAAGGTCTGCGTTGGATGCTGCGGTGGAGCGATGCCCGCGATGAGATTGTCTCGGCGACAACCTGGAAAAAAGGTGAACCGCTCAACGACGATCTTGCGACCGCTATTTCGGATAGTCGTATCCAGGCCGATCAAGAACGGTTCAATCTGCTCTATGTTGGAATGACCCGAGCGAAGAAGGTCCTACTCTTGAGTGCGACCGGCGAGACCAAAGAGACAAACAAAGACAAGACACCAGCGATCGATCGAGACTGGTATGACCAGCTTCTCGCTGCGCCCGTGTGGGATCCGTCTGGCCCGCTTCTGGATTCGCTGCGTATGGCGGACATTGTGATGCCATCCTCAGATCGTCACCCGTCAACACAACCTGCAGCACAGGGTTTTACCTGGCCTGGGTTTCAGTTTCCCGTGTCAATGGCCGCTGCAAAGTTAGACGCCGAGCTCGAGTCGCTTGCGATTCGACAGGGCAAGGCCTTGCATCGGCTACTTGAATTTGGTCCGAGACTCCAGTCATCCGCGGTGGGTCGCTTGATTGCCGAGTTTGGACTTCCACAAGAGGCATCGCTGCGCGTGATCGAGGCCGCCAAGCGGGTGGGGGCATCCAATATTGCACAGACCATTTTTGATCCGAACCGCCTTGCGTATGCAGAGCAGGAGTGGCCGGCGCAGGATCTTGAGCGCCAGCGATTTCTGCGACCCGATCGCGTGGTGCGGTTTCAGTCAGACCCAGAGATCTGGTGGGTGATTGATTTCAAGTGGAAGGTTCTCGCATCGGAGGCGGCAAGATACGCAGCCCAGCTCGCCGGTTATCGACGCGAGTTCCAGCGACTTCGGCCACAGGCCTTGGTCCGGGCGCGAATCCTGACATCTGACGCCGAGGTCTGGGATTTAGAGGGAGACTTTGGGCAGGAGCGCTTGGTACACTCTGCCTAGGCGGGCCGCCCCGCATTGGGAGTCGGCATACCTGGTCAGGTCGGGAACGAAGCAGCCAAGGCCGAATTTCTCAAGTGCCGGGGGTCCGGCTCGCCGCCAATTTCCAAGGACCCATGACTGACGCCCTTTTTTCACCTGATGACCTGCCAACGCCTGCTACGGATGCCCCGGGTGCCGTCTCTGCGCTCGGCAGCTCTGCGCCTGTGGTGCTGGCGCGTAAATGGCGCCCCAAACAGTTTGCCCAGGTCGTCGGTCAGGACCATGTGGTCTCCGCGCTCAGTCACGCACTGACTGCGAAGCGGCTTCATCACGCCTACCTTCTGACGGGCACGCGCGGAACAGGCAAAACGACCCTTGCGCGGATTCTGGCAAAGGCACTGAACTGCGAGCAAGGCATAACCGCTACGCCTTGTGGCGTCTGCAGTAGTTGCACTCAGATTGATGGGGGGCGGTTTGTCGATTACATCGAAATTGATGCGGCCTCCAATCGCGGTGTGGGAGAGATCCAGCAGCTTCTTGAGCAGGCGCAGTTCGCTCCTACGGTGGGCCGGTTCAAGGTTTACGTGATTGACGAGGTGCACATGCTCTCCAATCACGCCTTCAATGCCATGTTAAAGACGCTTGAAGAGCCACCAGCGGATGTGAAATTTGTACTCGCTACGACGGATCCGCAAAAGATTCCTGTCACTGTGCTGTCGCGTTGCCTGCAGTTCAACCTCAAGAATGTTCCGCCGGATATTCTGGTCAAGCACCTGGAATGGGTCTTGTCCCAAGAGTCGATTGCCGCAGAATCAAATGCCTTAAGCTGGATCGCTTCTGCCGCCCATGGCAGCGTGCGGGACAGCCTGTCACTGACCGATCAGGCGATTGCCTATGGGGCAGGGCAGGTGACCGCAGCAGGCGTTCAGGCCATGTTGGGCCTGGTGCAAGAAGAACTGCTGGCCAAGCTTCTTCGCGACCTTGCGCAGCAGGACCCTGTTTCTGCTTTTGCCACACTAGAAGAACTGATGACCGCTGGTGTCTCTGCGGATTCGCTGCTTGCGGATATGGCACGCTGGTTTCACCAGGCTGCCACACTCGGAACGTTAAAGATTGGTGTGGATAGTGACCCTACGGGCACCATCGCCTTTCTTGCGGAGTCGATGTCTGCAGAACTGCTGCAGCTGAACTACCAGATTACTGTTTTAGGTCGCCGTGACCTGGATCTTGCGCCTGATGAGCGAACCGGTCTTGAGATGACGCTTCTGCGCCTGTTTGCATTTCAGCCGACAGCCGATGCGCCGGTAACACGCGCGGAGCGGCCGCGTGCAGCAACTCTTGCTGCTCCAGCACCGACTTCCGCCGCTACGCCAGCGATGCCGCGATCGACCTCGCGATCGGCTTCTGCATCCACCTCGGCAGCGGCGCCAACATCTGCGCCAAAATCGGCACCAAGAGTTACGCCTTCCGAACCCGCGGCAGTTGCTGCGGAATCAGCAGCATCGCTGCCTGCGGTTTCTCTCACGGCAGATCAGTGGCCAACAGTGTCTCGACGCCTGGTGGCCTCGGGCCTAGCGAAACAGTTTGTGCAGCAGGCGCAGTTGTTATCTTGCGAAGATGCCGGGCGATCGGTGAACTGCCGATTCCGTGTTTCCATTCCTGCGCTCACTGAACCTTCTGTGGTGGTGAAGGCGCAAGAGGCGCTTGCAAAACATTTTGGTAAGCCCTGTCGAATTGAGGTGGAGCTTGGCGAGGCAGATCGTCCGACTGCAGCCTCTGAAGATGCTGATGCAGCCGCACAGGCGCAGGCCGAAGCAGAGCGACTGATCCAGTCCGATCCGCTAGTCCAGACCATTCTCTCTGACTTTGGCGGCAAGATTGTTCCAGGGTCAATTCGACCCACGAAGTAAAGTATTTCTTTGAAAGGATTCTGAAGATGATGAAAGGTCAGATTGCTGGGCTGATGCGTCAGGCGCAGCAGATGCAGGAAAAGATGAAACAGACCCAAGATGCGCTCGCCCAAGAGATGGTCGAGGGTCAGGCGGGCGCAGGACTGGTGAAGGTCGCCATGAACTGCAAAAACGAGGTTAAGTCTGTCGTGATTGACCCGAGTCTGATGTCTGCAGACGCCGATGATCGCGAAACCTTGCAGGATCTTCTGGTCGCTGCGTTAAATGACGCCCATGCCAAGGCCGATGCCGTATCCCAGCAGCGGATGTCTGCTGTGACGGCAGGTCTACCTCTGCCCCCGGGCATGAAGCTTTTCTAAGTCGAAGTCGGATTGAAACCGTCTGTTGCCACTCCGCATGCGCTAGATACCTTAACCGAGGCGCTGCGTCGGCTGCCCAGCGTGGGGCCAAAGACCGCACAACGCATGGCCATGCATCTGCTACAGCATGACCGTCCGGGCGCTGAGTTGTTAGGGCAGTCGTTACTGCACGCGGTGGCATCAATCAAACATTGCGCGCGCTGCAACACCTTTACAGAAGAAGAGATCTGTCAAGTCTGTGCGAATCCTGGTCGCGATGCCTCCATGCTCTGTGTGGTGGAATCTCCTGCAGATCTCTTGGCGGTTGAGCAGAGTCACTCGTGGCGGGGTCTTTACTTTGTCTTGATGGGCAGGTTGTCGCCCTTAGATGGAATTGGTCCGCGCGAGATTCACATGGATCGTCTCGTTGCGCGTGTGGCACAAGAGGAAGTCAAAGAAGTCGTGATTGCGACCAACTTCACTCCAGAGGGAGAGGCGACCGCCCACGCGATTGAGACCTTGTTGAAGTCCAAGGGGCTGACCGAGACGAAGAAGATCTCGCGACTTGCACGTGGCGTGCCGGTTGGCGGCGAATTGGAATACATTGATCTGGGCACGATTGCCCAGGCGATTCGAGATCGGAGATAGCAATGACGATTGCCATGTGGTGTCTGTTAATTGCCGGCTGGCTTCCGATTGTCTGTGCGGGCATCTCAAAGTGGGGTGCCTCCGATTACGACAATCAATCCCCACGTGAATGGCTTGCGAAACAGGAGGGCCATCGCAAACGGGCCAATGCTGCTCAGCAAAATAGCTGGGAAGCCTTTGCCTGGTTTGGAATTGCCGTGCTCATGGCGATGGTCAATAAGGCCGACCAGAACTATCTTGATGGGCTGGCCGCCTTTTTCATCGCGGCCCGCGTGCTCTACATCTGGTTCTACGTGGCCAATCTCTCCACCCTTCGAACGCTGGCCTGGCTCGCTGGGTTTATCACCTGTATCACCATTTTCGCTTCAGGCGTTTAGGCCGTATAATCGGCAAAATTCCAGGAGCAAAACTTGTTTAGCCAGTCTTCGACCGTGGCTCCGGCTCTGCTTGCGCTCGCCGATGGCACGGTGTTCCAGGGTCAGTCTATTGGTGCCAACGGGTTGTCGGTAGGAGAGGTCGTTTTCAACACGGCCATGACCGGCTACCAAGAAATCCTAACGGACCCCAGCTACAGCCGTCAGATCGTCACACTGACCTATCCCCACATTGGTAACGTTGGCACGAACTCCGAGGATGCCGAATCCGACCGCGTTCATGCTGCTGGTCTCATCATTCGTGATCTGCCCGCCGTTGTCTCTAACTTTCGATCCCAGCAAAGCCTTTCGGGCGCGCTCACTGCAGCGGGAGTTGTCGGCATTGCCGGCATTGATACCCGCAGACTCACACGAATTCTTCGTGAGAAAGGCGCGCAGAACGGTGCTCTGCTTGCGGGTAAGCCCGGCGAGACGCTTGATCCAGCGAAGGCCATTGATGCCGCCCGTCAGTTTCCTGGCCTGGTTGGTATGGACCTGGCGAAGGTGGTCTCAACAACGAAACCCTATGAATGGGCTGAGGGCAGCTGGGCCTTAGGCGAAGGCCATGCCGCGAAAAAAGATTTTCGTTTTCATGTGGTTGCACTCGATTTCGGCGTGAAGTGGAACATTCTTCGTATGCTGGTGGATCGTGGCTGTAAGGTCACGGTAATGCCTGCGCAGACGAGCTTCGCCCAGATTGAAGCCTTAAAGCCCGATGGCCTTTTCCTATCGAACGGCCCCGGGGATCCCGAGCCCTGTGACTACGCGATTGCGGCATCGAAAGCCGCGATGGAAAAGCGACTTCCTGTATTCGGTATCTGCCTTGGCCACCAGATCATGGCCTTAGCGTCCGGGGCAAAGACATTGAAAATGAAGTTTGGTCATCATGGGGCCAACCATCCCGTTCAGGATCTGGATTCCAAGCGCGTGTTTATTACGTCGCAGAACCACGGTTTTGCAGTCGATCCCAAGTCACTCCCCGCGCATCTGCGGGTCACGCATGTCTCATTGTTTGATCAGTCGATTCAGGGTCTTGCTCGAACCGATGTGCCGGCCTTCTGTTTCCAGGGTCACCCGGAAGCAAGTCCCGGCCCACACGACATTGGCCCACTCTTTGATCGGTTTATCGATCTCATGACATCTGCAGGCACCGGAGGTCGACATGCCTAAGCGCACAGACCTTAAGTCCATTCTGATCATTGGTGCGGGTCCGATCGTTATTGGTCAGGCCTGCGAATTCGACTACTCGGGTGCCCAGGCCTGTAAGGCCCTTAAAGAAGAGGGCTACAAGGTCATTCTGGTCAACAGCAACCCAGCGACCATCATGACTGACCCAGAGACAGCGGATGTGACTTACATCGAGCCGATCACCTGGCAGGTGGTGGCCAAGATTATTGAAAAAGAGCGTCCCGATGCGCTGCTGCCGACCATGGGTGGCCAGACGGCGCTGAACTGCGCCTTAGATCTCGCGCGAAATGGCGTGCTCGAAAAGTTTGGTGTTGCGCTGATCGGCGCCAATGAAGCAGCGATTGAAAAAGCAGAAGACCGCCTGAAGTTCAAAGACGCGATGACCAAGATTGGTCTTGATTCTGCGAAGTCAGGCATTGCCCACACGCTCGATGAGGCCTGGACTGTTCAGCGCGAGATCTCGGCGATCACCGGTAGCAGCGGCTTTCCATTAGTGATTCGTCCTAGCTTCACACTTGGGGGCACTGGCGGGGGTATTGCGTATAACGCTGAAGAGTTTGAAACGATCTGTAAGCGCGGTCTTGAGGCGTCGCCTACTTCTGAGCTGCTGATTGAAGAGTCGCTGATCGGTTGGAAAGAATTTGAGATGGAAGTGGTCCGTGACCGTGCGGATAACTGCATCATCGTCTGCTCGATCGAAAACCTGGACCCTATGGGCATTCACACCGGAGACTCCATCACTGTTGCGCCGGCTCAGACGCTGACCGATAAGGAATATCAGGTCATGCGAAATGCGTCGATCGCGATTCTGCGCGAGATCGGGGTAGACACTGGGGGCTCGAACGTTCAGTTTGCGGTCAATCCTGCAAACGGGCGTCTCATTGTGATTGAGATGAATCCGCGGGTCTCACGGTCATCTGCCTTGGCCTCGAAGGCAACGGGCTTTCCGATTGCGAAGGTCGCGGCCAAGCTGGCGATCGGCTACACGCTCGATGAACTGAAAAACGACATCACCGGTGGCGCAACGCCTGCCTCCTTTGAGCCGTCAATTGATTATGTGGTGACCAAAGTACCGCGGTTTGCCTTTGAGAAGTTCCCGCTTGCAGATTCTCATCTCACCACACAGATGAAATCCGTGGGCGAAGTCATGGCCATGGGCCGCACCTTCCAGGAGTCTTTCCAGAAGGCGCTTCGTGGCCTTGAGGTCGGCGTGGATGGTATGAACCAGAAGACCACGGATCGTGAGCGGATTGAGGAAGAGCTTGGCGAACCAGGTCCTGAGCGGATCTGGTACGTAGGGGACGCCTTTGCTGAAGGGTTCACCATTGAAGAGGTGCATCACCTCACGAAGATTGATCCGTGGTTCCTGGTTCAGATCAAGGAAATTATTGATATCGAGCTCGAGCTCGATAAACGCACACTCGCAGATGTTGACGCTGAGATATTGCGCACCCTAAAGCGCAAAGGATTTTCGGATCGCCGACTTGCCTATCTGTTAGACACCACTGAAGGTGAAGTCCGCAAGCTTCGTCACTCGCTCAATATTCGACCTGTCTATAAGCGCGTGGATACCTGTGCTGCAGAGTTCGCCACGAAGACGTCGTACTTCTATTCCACGTATGAAGAAGAGTGCGAGTCTCAGCCGACTGATCGCAAGAAAGTGATGGTCTTAGGCGGCGGTCCTAACCGAATCGGCCAGGGCATTGAGTTCGACTACTGTTGTGTCCATGCTGCGATGGCGCTGCGTGAAGATGGCTATGAGACGATCATGGTGAACTGTAACCCTGAGACAGTTTCCACCGATTACGACACCTCTGATCGGCTCTATTTCGAGCCGCTAACGCTTGAAGATGTTCTGGAGATCGTCGATAAAGAAAAGCCGATCGGCGTCATCGTCCAGTACGGCGGGCAGACCCCGTTGAAACTGGCCAAAGCACTTGAGGCCGCTGGTGTTCCGATTGTTGGCACGTCACCAGAGTCAATTGATATTGCCGAAGACCGTGAGCGCTTTCAGAAGCTTCTGATGAAGCTCGAACTGCGTCAGCCGCCAAACCGTACAGCGCGCACCGAAGAGGAAGCGATTCGTTTGGCACAAGAGATCGGTTATCCCTTAGTGGTTCGCCCCAGCTATGTGCTGGGGGGTCGCGCGATGGAGATTGTTCACGAGCAGCGCGATCTTGAGCGTTATATGCGCGAAGCGGTAAAGGTCTCGAATGACTCACCGGTGCTTTTGGATCGCTTCTTAAATGATGCGATCGAGGTCGATGTCGATAGCCTCTCTGATGGCAAACGCGTCTTTATCGGTGGCGTGATGGAGCACATCGAGCAGGCTGGTGTTCACTCCGGTGACTCTGCCTGTAGCCTTCCGCCATTCTCGCTCTCACCCGAGATGATTGAGGAACTAAAGCGTCAGACGGCCCAGATGTCCCGAGCCTTGAATGTGGTGGGGCTGATGAACGTGCAGTTTGCGATTCAAAACGGCACGGTCTATGTGCTTGAGGTGAACCCGCGTGCCTCTCGGACTGTTCCTTATGTGTCGAAGGCGACAGGGATCCCGCTGGCCAAGGTGGCTGCGCGCGCCATGCTCGGCAGCAGCCTTGATGCCCAGGGCATTGGGGCCGAGATCAATCCGCCTTACTACTCTGTCAAAGAGGCTGTCTTCCCGTTTGTGAAGTTTCCGGGTGTCGATACCATTTTGGGCCCTGAGATGAAGTCCACGGGCGAAGTCATGGGCGTTGGCGATACCTTTGCCGAAGCCTTTGTGAAGTCACAGCTTGGCGCTGGCATTCGGCTTCCGACCAAAGGAAGTGCTTTCATCAGTGTCAAGGCCGCCGATAAGCCCGCTGCGGTGGAGATCGCCGAGATGCTGACAGATCTTGGCTTTAAGCTCCTGGCCACCCGTGGCACGGCGGCAGCGATCTCTGCAGCGGGGATTGCGGTGACTTCGGTCAATAAGGTGACCGAGGGCCGTCCTCACGTAGTGGACATGATTAAAAATGGTGATGTACAGTTTGTGATTAACACTGTTGAAGAGAAGCGCTCTGCGATAGCAGACTCGCGGTCGATTCGAACGACCGCGCTAGCATCTCGCGTTACCACTTACACAACGATTGCCGGTGCGCGTGCAGCGGTCGAAGGTATCCGTCATCTTTCGGACGCCTCGATGTCTGTCATTGATGTGCAGTCGATGCATAAAAAATTAAAGGTTTTGTCATGAGTTCAACCCCATTAACCGTTCGTGGTGCAGAGCTTCTTAAAGAAGAGCTGACGCGTCTAAAGCATGTTGAGCGACCAGCGGTGATCACCGCGATCGCGGAGGCCCGCGCCCAGGGAGATCTCTCTGAGAATGCCGAGTACGATGCTGCCAAAGAGCGCCAGGGGTTTATTGAAGGCCGAATCGCCGAGCTTGAGTCCAAGCTTGCCCATGCCCAGATCATCAACCCCGCTGAAATCGAACGCGACGGCCGGGTGGTCTTTGGCACCACGGTTGAGCTCAGTGAGTTAGACACGGATAAGCAGCTTGTCTATCAGATCGTTGGTGATGACGAAGCCGATCTCAAAGAAAACAAGATTTCGATCTCCAGCCCGATCGCCCGTGCCCTGATCGGCAAGTCGGTGGGGGACGTCGCCACGGTCCATGCGCCGGGTGGGGCGCGCCAGGTTGAAATTCTTGACGTCCGCTACGAATAAGAAAAACAAGTTCAATCCGCAGTGGATGCACATGCATCTGACGGACCCCTATGTCCGTCAGGCGCAGGCCCGGGGCTATCGGTCCCGAGCCGCATTTAAGCTCTTAGGCATCCACGAGAAAGACCCCCTGATTAAGCCCGGGATGACCGTGGTGGACCTCGGCAGTGCGCCGGGAAGCTGGTCCCAGGTCGTTCGAGAAATTCTCTCTGTCAGGCGAGGCGATGATCCCGGCAAGCGGGTCCATGGTCGGATCATCGCGCTCGATATCCTGCCCATGGAACCGATTGCAGACGTCGAGTTCATCCAAGGGGATTTTCGGGAAGAGTCGGTATCAAAAGACCTCTCCGACCGTCTTGGCGGAGAAAAAGTAGATGTGGTGATCTCTGATATGGCGCCCAACCTGTCCGGTGTCGAGTCGGCGGATGCCGCGCGGGTGATGCATGTCTGCGAACTGGCGCTTGAATTCGCACTCAGTCACCTGAAGCCCGAAGGGGCGCTCTTGGTGAAGACCTTCAACGGCAGTGGCTACAGCCAGCTGGTTGAGCTCTTTAAGCGACACTTTGTCTCGGTTTCTCCTCGTAAGCCGCCTGCCTCACGGGCCCAGTCGTCGGAGACTTTTCTGCTGGGTCGGCGACTAAAACCGCAGAAATAGGCTAAATCCATCGTTTGGTGAGGGCTTTGCCCTTGAAAAACCGCCAAATGACGCCATTTGGCTATGGTGAGGATAAAAAAATCTCATTGAGGAAACTTAGCCTCAGGCATAGAATCGAAGTAACTCCCTGGGGCATTTAGGCCCCGGATTTCATAGGTTTTTTTAAGGAGCAGTCGCTTGAACAACATGATCCCCAAGGCAGCCATCTGGATGGTGATTGCGCTGGTTCTGTTCACGGTGTTTCGTCAGTTCGACACCCGTCAG
>JACCDS012049905.1_pt1 | contig 24313 bp, 22 predicted proteins | sample 7446441 | NCBI WGS metagenome assembly JACCDS01 (sample SAMN15323445, study PRJNA562643) | freshwater metagenome | isolation source: river surface water | place: USA:Blue River Watershed | collected 2017-08-17 | reverse complement strand
TCGGCCGTGTTGCGGCTGACTTCGGCGGTGCGAGCTGTCATAGTTGACTTTCGATTAAGAGAGAGCGGCTTGCAGGGCAGCCAAGAGTTGTTTGTTTTCCTCGGGCGTGCCGATGGTCAAGCGCAAGCAGTTGGCAAGCAATGGGTGCATTTTAGAAACGTTCTTGACCAGCACTTTGTGGGCCTTGAGCACCTCAAAAGCGCGGTTGGCGGCATCGGCCTCACCATTGAAACGCAACACCATCATGTTGGCTTCGCTGGCGTAGGGCGTGACGCCTGCCATTTGCTGCAAAGCTTTGAACAAGGCTTCACGCTCGGTGCGAATGACTGCGGCTTGCTTGGCGAACACCTCAGTGTGCTCCAGCGCAAACAAAGCGCATTCAGCGTTGAGCACGCTCACGTTGTACGGGGGGCGCAGTTTATCGACCTCGTTAATCAGCGCCTGCGGGGCAATCATGTAGCCCAAGCGAATACCTGCCAGACCGAACTTAGAGAGCGTGCGCATCAGCAACACATGGGCGTTGGCCGCTGGGTGTTGGCGAATTTCGTCGAGCCAGCTTTTGCTAGAGAAAGGCTGATACGCCTCGTCCATCACCACCAAACCGCCATAAGCACTGACCTGCGTGATGAGACGGCGAATGGTGTCGGCGTCCCACAAATTGGCGGTGGGGTTGTTGGGGTACGCGATGTAAACAATGGCGGGCTCGTGCTGCGCGATGGCGGCAGACATGGCGGCTTCGTCCAGCTCAAAGTCAGCCTTCAAAGGCACGCCGATGTATTGCAAGCCTTGGAGCTGAGCGCTCATGCCGTACATCACAAAGCCGGGCTCTGGGGCCAGCACTTTGGCACTTGGTACGGCACATGCCATCGACAGCAAAGAGATGAGTTCGTCAGAGCCATTGCCCAACATCAGGCCTAAGCCAGCGGGCAAATCAACGTATGTCGCCAACGCATTTTTCAGGTCGTCGATGCGTGCGCCGGGATAGCGGTTGACTTCCACCGCACCCAAACGCGCACCGAGTTGGGCTTGCAATTCAGGCGAGAGGGTGAATGGGTTTTCCATCGCGTCAAGCTTGACCATGCCCACCGAGTGCTGCACGGCATAGGCATGCATGGCTTGGACGTCGGGGCGAATGAAACGCAGGGCGTTCGTCATGTCAGTCTTTCTTCAAACGGAACTCAGCCGCCATGGCGTGGGCTTGCAAGCCCTCGCCATAGGCCAACACCGCGGCAATCTTGCCCAGCGTTTGTGCGCCCTGCTCGCTCACCTCGATCAAGCTGCTGCGCTTTTGGAAGTCGTAAACGCCCAAGGGCGAGCTGAAACGCGCCGTGCCGCTGGTGGGCAGCACGTGGTTGGGGCCAGCGCAGTAGTCGCCCAAGCTCTCGCTGGTGTACGCACCCAAGAAGATCGCACCAGCGTGCTTGAGCAGTGGCTCCCACTTGTGCGGGTCAGTGCTCGACACTTCCAAGTGCTCGGGTGCAATGCGGTTGCTGATGGCGCACGCTTCTTCCATGTTGCGGGTTTGGATGAGCACACCACGGCCATTGAGGGATTTTTCGATGATGTCTTTGCGCGGCATTTGCGGCAGCAAGCGTTCAATCTCAGCTTGCACGCGGTCGATGTACGCCGCATCGGGGCAGAGCAACACGCTTTGCGCCAATTCGTCGTGCTCGGCTTGGCTGAACAAATCCATGGCCACCCAATCGGCGGGGGTGGAGCCATCGGCCAACACCAAAATTTCGCTAGGGCCTGCAATCATGTCGATGCCAACCTTGCCAAACACGCGGCGCTTGGCAGAGGCCACATAGGCGTTGCCGGGGCCCGTGATTTTGTCTACTGCTGGTACGGTGGCCGTGCCGTAAGCCAAGGCGGCCACGGCTTGCGCGCCACCAATGGTGAAGGCGCGGGTGACGCCTGCCACATACGCAGCAGCCAAGACGAGCGGGTTCTTTTCACCCTTGGGTGTGGGCACGACCATGATGATTTCGCCCACGCCCGCGACGTGCGCGGGAATGGCGTTCATCAACACGCTCGATGGGTAAGCGGCTTTGCCACCTGGCACATAAATGCCCACGCGGTCGAGCGGCGTGACTTTTTGACCGAGCAGCGTGCCGTCGGCATCGCGGTAGGTCCAGCTCTCGCCGCTGGCTTTCTTTTGCGCCTCGTGGTAGCTGCGCACACGGGCGGCAGCGGCTTGCAGGGCATCGCGCTGCTCGACGGGCAAACCCTCGAACGCGGCTTTCAATTCAACTTGTGTCAGCTCCAACGCGGCCATGCTTTCGACCTTCAGGCCGTCAAAACGCTCGGTGTACTCGAGCACAGCGGCATCGCCACGCTTTTCAACATCAGCCAAGATGTCGGCCACGCGTTGCTCGATGGCGGCATCGGTGTCGGCAGACCAATGCAGACGCGCTTTGAAGTCGGCTTCAAAAGTGGGGCTGGTGGTCGAGAGACGAAGCGGTTTGGCCATCTTGGGTATGCGTGTAGTGAGTGGTTTATTTGGCAAGCGCGGCAGAAAACGCATCGATGATGCGACGAATCGGGGCTTGCTTCATCTTGAGCGCGGCTTGGTTGACCACCAAGCGCGAGCTGATGTCCATGATGCGCTCAACTTCCACCAAGTGGTTGGCCTTGAGCGTGTTGCCGGTCGACACCAAATCCACAATGGCGTCGGCCAAGCCCGTGAGTGGCGCGAGTTCCATGGAGCCATAGAGCTTGACCAAATCCACGTGCACGCCTTTGGTGGCGAAGAAGTCACGAGCGATGGTGGTGTACTTGGTGGCCACTTTCAAGCGTGCGCCTTGTTTGACCATCGCGGCGTAGTCAAAATCAGAACGCACGGCCACGCTCATGCGGCACTTGGCAATTTGCAAGTCGAGGGGTTGGTACAAGCCCGTGGCAGCCACGCCACCGGCCACGCCCCCGCCGTGCTCGATGAGGGTGTCCAGACCGGTCACACCCAAATCTGCACCGCCGTATTGCACATAAGTGGGCACGTCAGACGCCCGCACCAGCACCACGCGCACGTCGGGCTGGTTGGTGGGCAAGATGAGCTTGCGAGATTTCTCTGGGTCTTCGAGCACCTCAATGCCAGCGGCCTTGAGCAGCGGCATGGTTTCGTCAAAGATGCGGCCTTTGGAGAGCGCGAGTGTGATCATTTATTTAACTCTTTCAATGTCAGCGCCAATCGCGCGCAGCTTGGCTTCCATCTTGTCGTAGCCACGGTCGAGGTGATAGATGCGGTCCACCAAGGTTTCGCCGTCGGCGACCAAGCCTGCAATGACGAGTGAAGCCGACGCACGCAAATCGGTGGCCATGACGGTCGCACCTGAGAGTTGCTTGACGCCTTCAATCACCGCCACTTTGCCGTCGATTTGAATGTGAGCGCCCAAGCGCACCAACTCGTTGACGTGCATGAAGCGGTTTTCAAAAATGGTTTCGGTCACCTTAGACGCGCCTTGCGAAATCGCGTTCAAAGCCATGAACTGCGCTTGCATGTCGGTGGGAAAACCAGGGTACTCGGTGGTGCGGAAGTTTTGCGCTTTGAGGTGCGCATACGCAGGCGCGGTACTTTGCACGCGAATGCCTTGGTCGTTGGCGGTGATGGTCACCCCCGCATCGCGCAGCTTGTCGATCACCGCATCCAAATGGTCGGCGCGGGCGTGGCGCAAAAACACATCGCCACCCGTGGCAGCCACGGCGCACAAGAACGTGCCTGCCTCAATGCGGTCGGCCACCACTTTGTGGGTGCAACCGTGCAAACGTTCCACACCCTGGATGTGAATGCGGCTGGTGCCGTGGCCTTCAATCTTCGCACCCATGGCAATCAGCATTTCGGCCAAGTCTGGAATCTCAGGTTCTTGCGCCGCGTTTTCGAGCACGGTCTCACCCTCGGCCAAGGCTGCGGCCATGAGGAAGTTCTCGGTGCCGGTGACGGTCACCATGTCGGTGGCAATGCGTGCGCCGTGCAAGCGTGTGCGGCCTGCGGGCAAGTGCGCCACCATGTAGCCGTGCTCCACGTCAATCACCGCGCCCATGGCTTGCAAGCCTTTGATGTGCTGGTCCACAGGCCGAGAGCCAATCGCGCAACCGCCAGGCAACGACACCTTGGCTTTGCCAAAGCGTGCGAGCAAGGGACCGAGTGCGAGCACCGAGGCGCGCATGGTTTTGACCAATTCATAAGGCGCTTCGGGGTTGTTCAAACCACCGGCGTCTAAGCTGACTGTGCCGTCATCGGCACGCTCGGCTGTCACACCCATGTTGCGGATGAGCTTGAGCATGGTGGCCACGTCTTGCAACTGCGGCACGTTTTGCAGCGTCACCGGCTGGTCGCTCAACAAAGCCGCGCACAGCTCGGGCAGGGCCGCGTTTTTAGCGCCTGAAATCAGCACTTCGCCGTTGAGGGTGCGGCCGCCGCGAACGAGTAATTTGTCCATCTGTTTGAGAGCTTTCTTTAGGCTGGGTTCGCTGCGGCTTGCCACTCGGCAGGCGTGTAGGTTTTCATGGACAAGGCATGCACCTCGTCGGTTTTGATTTTGTCGCCCAAGGTGGCGTACACACGCTGGTGGCGCTGAATGAGGCGCTTGCCCTCAAACTCAGCCGACACCAACGTGGCATACCAATGACGGCCATCGCCCTCGACGTGCAAGTGCTCGCAGGGAAGGCCTGCGGCGATGATGGCTTGGAGTTCTTGTGCGGTCATGGCGCGGCTTTCTTTATCCTCGAATTTTGTAACCCGTGCGCAGCAAGTTCACGGCCACAGCCGACACACACAACGCGCACACGCCCACCACGCCCAAGCTCAGCCATGGCGACACATCGCTTTGGCCAAAGAAGCCAAAACGGAAGCCGTCGATCATGTAGAAGAAGGGGTTGAGGTGGCTCACGCCTTGCCAAAACGCAGGCAAGGAGTGGATGGAATAAAACACACCGCTCAAAAACGTCATGGGCATGATGATGAAGTTTTGAAACGCGGCCATTTGGTCAAACTTATCGGCCCACAAACCCGCAATGAGTCCAAGCGAGCCGAGCATGAACGCGCCCAGCACCGCAAAGGTGATGACCCACAAGGGCTGCACAGGCATGAGCGAAAAATTCAGCACCGACGACTGCCACACAAACAGCACGCCCGCCAAGAACACACCCGCCCCCACAATGAGACCGCGCACCATGGCCGACAAGGCGTAGGCAAAAAACCAATGCCAGTGCGAGAGCGGCGTGAGAAGCAAAAACACCAAGTTGCCCATGATCTTGCTTTGCACCATCGACGACGAGCTGTTGGCAAACGCGTTTTGCAACACGCTCATCATCACCAAGCCAGGAATAAGAAAAGCGGTGTAGCTCACGCCATCAAACACCTGCACATGCTCTTCGAGCACGTGGCCAAAAATCATCAGGTACATCACCGCGGTGAGCACGGGCGCAGCCACGGTTTGGAAACTGACTTTCCAAAAGCGCAGCACTTCTTTGTAAAACAGAGCAGTCCAGCCGTTCATCATGCTTGGCCTTTGCTGGCGTGTTGCATCACGTCCAAGAACACGTCTTCTAAATCGGCTTTGCGAATTTCCACGTCTTGCGCTTGCAAGCCTGCTTCGCGCACCGCGGCCAAGTGGCGTTCAATGTCGGTGGCATCATTGGCGGGCAGCTGCACGATGCGGCCAATCACACGGGCTTGTGCGGCCAGCGCCGCAGGCAGCTCGCCATCGAGCTTGAAGCGCAGCACGCTGCTGGATGCAGCCTTGAGCAAAGCCGAGGTGCTGTCAAGCGCCACCACCTTGCCTTGTTTCAGCATGGCAATGCGGCTGCACAAGGCTTCGGCCTCTTCGAGGTAGTGCGTGGTCAGCAACACGGTGCTGCCCTCGCGGTTGAGTTTGGCAATGAACTGCCACAGGGTTTGGCGCAACTCCACATCCACACCGGCAGTGGGCTCGTCGAGCACGATAACGGGGGGCTTGTGCACCAAGGCCTGCGCCACCAACATGCGGCGTTTCATACCGCCTGAGAGCTGGCGCATGTTGTGGTTGGCTTTGTCAGTCAGGCCAAGGCTTTGCAGCAGCTCGTCAATCCAGTCGTCGTTGTGCTGAATGCCAAAGTAGCCCGACTGAAACTTGAGTGCTTCACGCACATTGAAAAACGGATCGAAGACCAGCTCTTGCGGCACCACGCCCAACATGCGACGTGCCTCGGTGGCGTTGACCGACACATCATGGCCGCACACTTGCACGCTACCCGAGGTGGCCCGAGCCAAACCGGCCAAGATGCTGATGAGGGTGGTTTTGCCCGCGCCGTTGGGGCCTAGCAAGCCAAAGAACTCGCCCTGCTGGATGTCAAAGCGCACACCGTCCAAAGCCTGAAACGGGCCTCGGGCAGTTTGGAACGTTTTGGAGACGGATTGGAAAGAAATAGCGGGCATACAGTAGCCTTTGATTTTAAGGCTTTCAGCATGCCCTGACTTGGGCTGCCTACAAAGGCTTTGCCTAGGCCTTTTAGTGCAACAAAGCACCCAGGCCGTAGACCTTGGCCAAGGATTGGGCACGCTCTGGCAATCCTGTCACGCGCAATTGCGCACCTTTGGCTAACACCGCACGCCTGCAGGCCAAAATAACTGCCAATGCAGAAGAATCAAACTGCGTCAAAGACGAGGCATCGAGCACAGCTTCGCCACCGTCTGGAACACAGGCACCTAAAACTGCTGCCAACTCGGTAGCTACAGCTTGGGCTTGCGCCTGCATCAAGACAGCAGGCAAAGCAACAGAGGTATAGGTGGCAGTGGTCATGGCTTACTTCGATGCGCGAGCATTGCTCTTGTTACGCTCAGCCAAGCTGGCAATCAAGCCATCCACACCTTTGGCGTTGATTTCTTGCGCGAACTGGGTTTTGTAGTTCTCGACCAGCCAAATACCCATGACGTTCATGTTGTAGACCTTCCATGAGCCATCGGCGGCCTTTTCGATACGGTAGTCCAGCTGAATGGGGTCACCCTTGCCACGGACTTCGGTGCGCACCAGAACTTCTTTGTCATCCGCAGCCGCACGCAATGGTTTGACAGAAATGGTTTGATCGCTCACTTGCCCCAAAGCACCTGCATATGTACGAACCAACAACACTTCAAACTCTTCTTGCAAACGTTTTTGCTGTGCAGGTGTTGCCTGGCGCCAGCCTGGTCCCACAGCAGAAGCCGTCATGCGCAAGAAGTTGACATGCGGCATGACGCGCTGGTCCACCAGCACGATGATCTTATTGATATCACCGTTACGAATGGATTTATCAGCCTTGATCGCCTCCAAAATATCCGTTGACACACGCTTGATAAACGCATCCGCAGCCTCATCAGCGGCCTGCGCCGCGCCAACTAGGCCGAATGCAAAAACAGCACCCAAGGCCCAAGCAGAGAATGTGCGGCGAGACAAATAGCGGTTCATGACTTCAAACTCCAAAAAATTCAATTTCTTTAACGTGTCATCGACTTATTTGGCTGACGGTGCAACAGGCTGAGCACTCGGGTCTTCGAGCTGATCTTCATCGGGCGGATTGCCGTCATAGACTTGGTTGCGACGGAACTGCAAGTAGCCGTCGCGCGTGAAGCTGTATTTGTCAATGGCAGCGCCTGACAGCAAATTGGTGGTTTTGAGCAAACTCGCACGTTTATCAACGATGCGCGTGAACACTGCCACATTGCGTTCAGCTGTGGCGTTGTGATTGCTCACCGGATCGAGCGAGAACTCCAAAGGCAACACCGCGGAATCACGCACGGTAGATGGACCAAAGACGGGCAAGACCAAATAAGGACCATCAGGAACACCCCAATAGCCAAGCGTTTGACCAAAGTCTTCAGGATGTCGCTCTAAACCAATGTGGGTAGCCACATCGAAAATACCGTAAATGCCAAACACCGTGTTGACTGTGACGCGCATGAACGACTCTGCCGTGTCATGGCCTTTGAGCTGCAAGCCGTTGTTCAAGGTCGACAACACATCCGATAAGTTGCGGAAAAAGTTACTCACGCCAGTTTGGAAAAACTGAGGTGTGTAATCTCGGTAACCCGTGGCAACAGGCTTTAAGACGTTGTCATCCAAGGTGTCGTTGAATACCGCAATCTTGCGGTTCATCGGCTCTAGGGGGTCTTTGGGGTTGGCATGAGGGCCCGTGGCGCAACCTGTACTAAGTAGCACAAGCGCCAACAAAGCTGCGCTCACGCCATATCGCTTCGTAAACGTATGCATCACTTGCTACCTTTGTCTGCACCATCAGCCGCCTTGTTGTACAAGAACTGGCTGATGAGGTTTTCTAGCACCACGGCCGATTGCGTGGCTTGAATACGGTCGCCATTGGCCAAGTTGTCGGCTTCAGAGCCCGCTTCGATGCCAATGTATTGCTCGCCCAACAAACCGCTGGTGAGAATTTTCAAAGAGCTGTCTTTGGGAAACTGGTAACGGCTTTCAATGCTCATGGTGACCGTGGCTTGGAAGGTCTTGTCATCAAACGTGACGTTCTCTACACGGCCCACCACCACGCCTGCGCTTTTGACCGCCGCTTGGCGCTTCAAACCACCGATGTTGTCAAAGCGACCGCTTACGGTGTAGGTGGATTGGAAATTCAAGGTGAGCAAGTTGGCTGATTTCAAAGCCAAAAACAAAATAGCCGCAGCGCCCAAAAGCACAAACAGACCCACCCACACATCATTTTTGGAGCGTTGCATAGCTTCCTCGATTCATCAGATACTGAACATCATGGCGGTGAGGATGAAGTCCAACCCCAACACCGCCAACGAAGCGACCACCACCGTCTTGGTGGTGGCACGCGAAACACCTTCAGGCGTGGGCTGTGCTTCATAGCCTTGCAGCAGCGCCACAAACGTGACGGTCACACCGAACACGATGCTCTTGACCACGCCATTGCCCACGTCTTTCCACACATCTACGCCGCCTTGCATCTGGCTCCAGAACGAGCCGGCGTCTACGCCAATCATCAACACGCCGACCATCCAGCCGCCCAAAATACCCACGGCGCTGAACACGGCCGAGAGCAAAGGCAGAGCAATGATGCCGCCCCAAAAGCGCGGGCCCAAAATGCGACGCACGGGGTCGACAGCCATCATGTCCATGGCGCTGAGTTGCTCACCCGCTTTCATCAAACCAATTTCAGCGGTGAGCGATGTACCCGCGCGGCCCGCAAACAACAAGGCGCTCACCACGGGACCGAGTTCGCGCACCAAGCTCAAAGCCACCAACAGGCCCAACGCCTCGGCAGAGCCATAACGCTGCAAGGTGTAGTAGCCCTGCAAACTGAGCACAAAGCCCACAAACAAACCCGACACCGCGATGATGGCGAGTGAGTAGTTGCCCAAGAAATGCACTTGGTCACGCACCAAGCCGAAGCGGCGCATATTGCTGCCAAACAAGCCCACAAGGCGAATGAACAAGCGTGCACCCAACCCCAAACCAGCCAAGTAGCTGCGCACTGCAAAACCTAAATTGGCGATGAATTTCATGGCTCACCCTCCAGGCCAAAATCTTGTGCGACGGATGGACCTGGGTAGTGGAAACGCACAGGGCCATCAGGCGCTGCGGTGACAAACTGCTTCACCAAGGGGTCGGTGCTGTGGCGCACTTCGTCGGGCGTGCCTTGCGCGGCGATTTTTCCGTTGGCCAACACGATCACTTGGTCGGCGATGTGAAACGTTTCGTCCAAATCGTGCGAGACGATGATGCTGGTCAAACCCAGCGTGTCATTGAGCTGACGAATCAAACGCGCAGCTGTGCCGAGTGAAATGGGGTCGAGGCCAGCAAAAGGCTCGTCGTACATGATGAGTTCTGGGTCGAGCGCCATGGCGCGGGCCAAGGCAACGCGGCGGGCCATGCCGCCTGAGACTTCGCTGGGCATCAAATCGCGTGCACCGCGCAAACCGACAGCTTCGAGCTTCATCAACACGATGTCGCGAATCATGGATTCGCTCAAGTCTGTGTGTTCACGCAGCGGGAAGGCCACGTTGTCAAACACGCTCAAGTCGGTGAACAAAGCACCGAACTGAAACAGCATGCCCATGCGACGACGCACGGCGTACAAATCAGTCGGGTTGAGAGACGCCACTTCTTGGCCATCAAACGTGAGGCTGCCTGACTGGGCACGGTACTGGCCGCCAATCAAACGCATCACCGTGGTTTTGCCACCGCCCGATGCACCCATAAGGGCGGTCACTTTGCCACGCGGGATGGTCAGCGTGATGCCGTCCAAGATGACGCGTTCGCCATAGCCAAAGCGAATATCGCGCAGCTCGACCAACGCATCAGGGTTTGTGTTTAATGGAGAAGTGGTAGTCATAAGAAACAAAAGCTGACCTGTTCATGAAACAGGCCAGCCTTCGCATTTTAGAGCCAAGCCGTCACAGGCTTGTAAAGATGACAAGTTAGCGAGGCAAGTCGCTCGCACCCATCAAGAACTCATCCACCGCACGTGCCGCTTGGCGGCCTTCGCGGATGGCCCACACCACCAAGGATTGGCCACGGCGAATGTCACCTGCGGCAAACACTTTGGGCACGTTGGTGGCGTAGCCGCCGATGAATTCGGTGCTGGCCTTGGCATTGCCGCGTGCGTCTTTCTCAACGCCGAAGCCTTCCAAAATGGTCGCCACGGGGTTGACGAAGCCCATCGCCAACAACACGAGGTCGGCTTTGATGATTTCTTCAGTACCAGCCACTTCAACCATCTTGCCGTCTTTCCATTCGACGCGAACAGTCTTGACGCCAGTGACTTTGCCGTTTTCGCCAACAAACTCTTTGGTAGAGATGGCGAATTCGCGCTTGAGCAAACCTTTTTCAGCGCTCTCGTCGTGGCTAGAGCTGGTGCGCAGCTTCAGCGGCCAGTAGGGCCACACCAAAGGCTTGTTCTCTTGCTCGGGTGGCATGGGCATCACTTCAAACTGAGTGACAGACACAGCGCCGTGGCGTGTGCTGGTACCCACGCAGTCAGAGCCAGTGTCGCCACCGCCGATAACCACGACATGCTTGCCATCAGCACGCAATTGGTCTTTGACCTTACCGCCGCCGTTGACCTTGTTTTGTTGAGGCAAGAACTCCATCGCGAAGTGAATGCCTGCCAAGTCACGGCCCGGGGCTGGCAAGTCGCGCGACTGCTCGGAACCGCCTGTCAACAACACGGCGTCAAAGTCTTTCTTGAGCTGCTCTGGGCTGATGGTTTCTGTGGCCCAGTTGGTGACCTTCGAGCCTTTAGGCAATTCACCCACCATCACATTGGTGCGGATGGTCACGCCTTCGGCTTCGAGCTGTTTGGCGCGGCGGTCAATGTGCGACTTTTCCATCTTGAAGTCTGGAATGCCGTAGCGCAACAAGCCGCCGATGCGGTCGTTCTTTTCGAACAAGGTCACGTCGTGACCGACACGTGCCAACTGCTGTGCAGCAGCCATACCAGCAGGACCTGAACCCACCACGGCAACCTTCTTGCCTGTCTTGTGTTTGGCAGGCTTGGCTACCACCCAACCTTCAGACCATGCTTTGTCAATGATGGCGTGCTCGATAGACTTGATGCCCACCGCGTCACCATTGACGTTCACCACGCACGCGGCTTCGCAAGGTGCGGGGCAGATGCGGCCGGTGAACTCGGGGAAGTTGTTGGTGCTGTGCAGCACGTCAATCGCGTTTTTCCAATCGCCTTGGTACACCAAGTCGTTGAAGTCCGGAATGATGTTGTTAACGGGGCAACCGTTGTTACAAAACGGTGTGCCGCAGTCCATGCAACGAGCCGCTTGTGCATTGGCTTGCTTGTCGTCCAAACCGATCACAAATTCGTCGTAGTTTTTCAAGCGCTCTTTGACGGGCTTGTAGCCCTCTTCGATGCGCTCAATTTCCATAAAGCCAGTGACTTTTCCCATGATTCAAATCCTATTTGCTTGTGCGTTGCATTACGTCTGCTTTATTTGGCTGCGACGGCTTTTTTAGCCGACGCGGCAGGTGCTTTAGCAGTCTTGGGCGCATTGAGTTCGCCCAAGGCACGCTTGTATTCGTTGGGGAACACTTTGACGAACTTGGCACGTGCGGTGTCCCAGTTGTCCAGCAAGTCGCGGGCGCGTTTGGAGCCCGTCCAACGGTGGTGGTCTTCGAGCAACTTCTTGAGTTGTGCTTCGTCGGTTTGGTCACGGTGCCAAATGGCGCGTGGGATAGAGGCCTCTTGTTCGGCAGCGGTCAACACTTTTTCCATGGAAACCATGGCGGTGTTGCACTTCTTGTCGAACTGGCCGTCTTCGTCGTACACGTACGCCACACCGCCGCTCATGCCCGCTGCAAAGTTGCGGCCGGTCTTACCCAGCACAGCCACCGTACCGCCGGTCATGTATTCGCAACCGTGGTCGCCAGTGCCTTCGACCACAGCGGTCGCGCCAGACAAACGCACTGCAAAACGCTCGCCGGCCACGCCAGAGAAGAACGCTTCGCCGCGTGTCGCACCAATCATCACGGTGTTACCCACGATGATGTTGTTGACGGCTTCGCCACGGAAATCGATGCTCGGACGCACCACCACGCGGCCACCCGACAAACCTTTGCCGGTGTAGTCGTTGGCTTCGCCGATCAAATACAAGGTGATGCCGTTGCACAAGAACGCGCCGAACGATTGGCCGCCCGTGCCTTCAAGTTGGATGCGGATGCTGTCATCTGGCAAACCTTCGGGATGCACTTTGGTCACAGCGCCTGACAACATCGCACCGACAGAGCGGTTCACGTTGCGTGCGGTTTCCATGAACTGCACCTTCTCGCCGCGCTCGATGGCGGGCTTGGATTTCTCGATGAGTTTTTGGTCGAGTGCCTTGTCCAAACCGTGGTCTTGTGTGTCCACGTGGTAGCGAGGAATTTCTGGGCCCACTTGTGGCACAGCCAACAAGCGGCTGAAGTCCAGGCCAGCGGCTTTCCAGTGTTCGATGCCAGCGCGCATGTCGAGTAAGTCGGCACGGCCAATCATGTCGTCGAACTTCTTGATACCCAACTGCGCCATGATTTGACGCACTTCTTCAGCGATGAAGAAGAAGTAGTTGACCACGTGCTCAGGCTTGCCTGTGAACTTCTTGCGCAACTCGGGGTCTTGGGTGGCTACGCCCACGGGGCAAGTGTTCAAGTGGCACTTGCGCATCATGATGCAGCCCTCAACCACCAGCGGTGCGGTGGCAAAACCAAATTCATCAGCACCCAACAACGCGCCAATGGCGACGTCGCGGCCAGTCTTCATTTGACCGTCGGCTTGCACGCGCACACGGCCACGCAAACCGTTCAACACCAAAGTTTGTTGAGTTTCGGCCAAACCGATTTCCCAAGGCGAACCGCAGTGCTTGATAGAAGACCAAGGCGAAGCGCCTGTACCGCCGTCGTGACCGGCGATCACCACGTGATCGGCCTTACACTTGGCAACGCCTGCGGCAATCGTGCCCACACCGATTTCGGCCACCAACTTCACGCTGATGTCAGCGTGAGGGGCGACGTTTTTCAAGTCGTGGATCAACTGAGCCAAGTCTTCGATCGAATAGATGTCGTGGTGTGGAGGGGGCGAAATCAAGCCCACGCCTGGCACGCTGTAGCGCAGCTTGCCGATGTACTCAGACACTTTGGAGCCTGGCAATTGACCGCCTTCACCAGGCTTGGCGCCTTGGGCCATCTTGATCTGAATTTGGTCAGACGAAGACAGGTATTCCGCCGTCACACCAAAGCGGCCAGACGCCACTTGCTTGATGCGTGAGCGCAGGCTATCGCCCGCTTCCAAAGGCATGTCAACTTCCACCACGTCAGAACCGATGACGCCTTTCAAAGTTTCACCCTTCTTGATTGGGATGCCTTTGAGTTCGTTGCGGTAACGCGCAGGGTCTTCACCGCCCTCGCCCGTGTTGGACTTGCCGCCAATGCGGTTCATCGCCACGGCCAAGGTGGCGTGTGCCTCGGTAGAGATGGAGCCGAGCGACATCGCGCCTGTGGCGAAGCGTTTGACGATTTCAGAAGCGGGTTCCACTTCGTCCACCGAGATGGCTTTGGATGGGTCAATCTTGAAATCGAACAAGCCGCGCAAGGTCAGGTGACGCTTGTTTTGGTCGTTGACGATTTGCGCGTACTCTTTGTACGTGTTGAAGTTGCCAGAGCGTGTGCTGTGTTGCAACTTGGCAATCGCATCAGGCGTCCACATGTGTTCTTCACCACGGGCACGCCAAGCGTATTCGCCACCGGCGTCGAGCATATTGGCCAACACGGGGTCTTCGCCAAAGGCGGCCTTGTGCATGCGAATGCCTTCTTCGGCCATTTCGAAAATGCCGATGCCTTCCACGCGGCTCGGTGTGCCAGTGAAGTACTTTTGCACGGTTTCGCTGTTGATACCGATGGCTTCAAACAACTGCGCGCCGCAATAGGACATATAGGTCGACACACCCATCTTGGACATGATCTTCGACAAGCCTTTGCCGATGGCTTTGATGTAGTTGTAGATCGCTTTTTCGGTCGACAAATCAGCTGGCAAATCTTTGTGTAAGTTGGCCAGTGTTTCGAGTGCGAGGTAGGGGTGCACGGCTTCTGCGCCGTAGCCTGCCAACACAGCGAAGTGATGCACTTCGCGGGCGCTGCCAGTTTCCACCACCAAGCCAGCCGTGGTGCGCAAACCTTCGCGCACCAAGTGTTGGTGGATCGCAGACAAGGCCAACACTGCGGGGATGGCCACTTGTGTTGGGCTCACAGCGCGGTCGCTGATGATGAGGATGTTGTGGCCGCCTTTGATGGCGTCCACTGCTTCAGCGCACAACGACGCCAACTTAGCTTCAACGCCATCGTGACCCCAAGCCAATGGGTAAGTCATGTCGAGTGTGGCACTCTTGAACTTGCCGTGTGTGTACTGCTCGATGTCACGCAACTTGGCCATGTCGGCAAAGTTCAGCACAGGCTGGCTGACTTCCAAGCGCATGGGTGGGTTGACCTGGTTGATGTCGAGCAAGTTGGGCTTAGGACCCACGAACGACACCAAGGACATAACGATGGCTTCACGGATCGGGTCGATCGGTGGGTTGGTCACCTGCGCAAACAACTGCTTGAAGTAGTTGTACAACGGTTTGTTTTTGCTAGACAACACAGCCAAGGGGCTGTCGTTGCCCATCGAGCCAATGCCCTCTTCGCCGTTGATGGCCATGGGGGCCATCAAGAACTTGATGTCTTCTTGGCTGTAGCCGAAGGCTTGTTGACGGTCGAGCAATGAAACATCGCTGGCTTGCGCGACTTCGCCTTCGTGGCCTTTGACGTCGTCGAGCTTGATGCGGACGTTTTCAATCCATTGCTTGTAAGGCTTGGTGTTGGTCATGCCAGCCTTGAGCTCTTCGTCGTCGATCATGCGGCCTTGTTCGAGGTCGATCAAGAACATCTTGCCAGGCTGCAAACGCCACTTGCGCACAATCTTGCTCTCGGGCACGGGCAACACGCCCGACTCAGAACCCATGATGACCATGTCGTCGTCGGTGATGCAGTAGCGTGAAGGGCGCAAACCGTTGCGGTCCAGCGTCGCGCCAATTTGGCGACCGTCGGTGAACACGATAGAAGCTGGGCCGTCCCATGGCTCCAACATGGCAGCATGGTATTCGTAGAAAGCCTTGCGGCGCTCGTCCATGGTGGTGTGCTGCTCCCAAGGCTCGGGAATCATCATCATCACAGCTTGGCTGATCGGGTAGCCGGCCATCGTCATCAATTCGAGGCAGTTGTCGAACGTGGCGGTGTCTGATTGGTCGGGGAAGCTGATGGGGTAGAGCTTTTTCAGGTCGTCGCCCAAGACGGGTGAGGACATCACGCCTTCGCGGGCCTTCATCCAGTTGTAGTTGCCTTTGACGGTGTTGATCTCACCGTTGTGCGCCACATAGCGGTAGGGGTGAGCCAAGGGCCACTCGGGGAAGGTGTTGGTGGAGAAACGTTGGTGAACCAAGCCGAGGGCCGACACGCAGCGCTCGTCTTGCAAGTCGAGGTAATAGGTACCCACTTGATCGGCCAGCAACAAGCCTTTGTAAATGATGGTGCGGCTTGACATGCTGGGCACGTAATACTCTTTACCGTGCTTCAAGTTCAAGTGCTGGATCGCGGCGCTGGCTGTTTTACGGATGACGTACAACTTGCGCTCGAGCGCGTCTTGGACGATCACATCGCTGCCGCGACCGATGAAAATTTGGCGAATGACTGGCTCTTTTTCGCGCACGCGGGGTGACATGGGCATGTCAAGGTTGACGGGCACATCGCGCCAACCCAAGAACACTTGGCCTTCGGCTTGCACAGCGCGTTCCAACTCTTGCTCGCATGCCATGCGTGAGGCGTGCTCTTTCGGCAAAAACACCATACCCACGCCGTACTCGCCTTGGGGCGGCAAGGTGACTCCCTGCTTGGCCATTTCTTCGCGGTACAACGCATCTGGCAATTGAATCAAGATACCTGCGCCATCACCCATCAAAGGGTCAGCACCGACAGCACCACGGTGATCGAGGTTTTCCAAAATTTTGAGCGCTTGACCCACGATGGCGTGGCTCTTTTGACCCTTGATGTGAGCCACAAAGCCCACGCCACAGGCGTCGTGTTCGTTAGATGGGTCGTACAAACCCTGAGATTGCAGTTGTGCTTTATCGGCAGCCGTGGTCATGGCGCATTCCTCAAAAATTCAGCGGGACAAGAAGGATACTGCACTGCAGCATCCATGCCAAGAAAATTAATTGGGGTCAGAACCCAATTAATTGACTGTTGATTTTGACAATTATTTAATTGGGGACAGGTTTAATTCCCTTGCTGAACGGGCGTCCAGCCTTAGTTTTGACCAAACGCCTGGCAGTTTGCGCCTGTAAGTCGGCGACAAAACGCTCATCGCCCAGCGCCCAACCGCTGAGCGTGGCGTCAGTCAATGCACCTTGCTGGTCCGCACTGATGCCCGCATGCACCAACTCGGCGTATGCCGCCTCACGTGCAAAAGGCGTGTTGCCCAAGGTCCAGTACAAAGCGTGCGGCGTAATGAGCCTGTCGCTGCGTTGCCCCGCGTAATGCCCATAACTTGACCATGCGTAATCCTCAGGCTGCGACACCATGTGCGCGCGCACGGGATTGAGGTCGATGTAGGCCATGCAAGCCAGCAAGTAGCGGTCCGTCTGAATGAGCGTGGAGCGATAGCGCCCTTCCCACAACGTGCCTGTGCGGCCATGCACTTTGTTGAACACCTGTACATAGCTGCGACCTACGGCCTGCATCATTTTGGGCAGACCCTGGTCTTCTTGCGGCGTGAGCAGCAAATGCAAATGGTTGCCCATCAGCACGTAGGCATGAATGTCCGCCTTGTGCGCACGGCTGTGCTCGAACAACAAATCGAGCATGCGCTGGTAATCAGCCGTGCTACGGAAAATGTCTTGTCGATTGTTGCCCCGCAGGATGACATGGTGCGGGTAGCCAGTGACGGTGAGACGAGGGAGGCGAGCCATCTGCCGATGGTAATTCGAACCTGACCCCGATTAATTAAGCGGTCAATTTGAATCGCTCTTGAGCCAACTCTTGCAACCCAAACTCCTCCAGCAACGCCTGCAAGCGCTCAGCCGAGCTGCGCTTTTTCTGCCCTGTGTACTTGGCCAAGATGAGTTCGTTCTTCATGCTGTGCTCCCAGCCGACCAGCTCGGTCACGGTCACTTGGTAGCCCATCGCTTCTAGGTACAAACAACGCAACACGTTGGTGAGTTGGCTACCCATCTCGCGCGTGTGCAACGGGTGACGCCACAGCTCAGCCAGCGGTGTGCGCTGCAAGTTGAGCGCTTTGTTTTTGTTCAACGCACGCGCCAGCTCGGCTTGGCAACACGGCACGAGCACCATGTATTTGGCTTTCTTTTGCAGGCCAAACGCAATCGCGTCATCAGTGGCCGTGTCGCACGCGTGCAGCGCGGTGACCACATCGATCTGTTCGGGCAAGGCATCGCTGTGAGCGGACTCGGCCACGCTGAGGTTGAGAAACTTCATGCGCCCAAAGCCCAAGCGCTGCGCCAGTGATTGCGACGACACCACCAACTCGCTGCGCGTCTCGATGCCGTAAATACTGCCGTTGCCCAAGCCCTTGAAAAACAAGTCGTAAATGATGAAACCCAAATACGACTTACCCGCACCGTGGTCGGCCAGCGTGGGGCCGTGCTCGCTGGCAGGTAGCTCTTTCAGCAGCTTTTCGATGAATTGGTACAGGTGATACACCTGCTTGAGCTTGCGGCGCGAGTCTTGGTTGATCTTGCCCTCGCGCGTGAGGATGTGCAGCTCTTTGAGCAACTCGATGGACTGACCAGGGCGCAAGTCGAGCTGCGCGGTGGGGTCTTGGGTTTTAGAAGCAGCGGGCTTGTGTTTGGACATGGCTCAATTGTGCCCAACGGCAAAGTGGCAGACGACTGCCAAGCAAAGATATTCAGTCAGCTTGACGCGCTTGCACATCCAGCGCCACCCAGCCCGCGTGCCCCAGCTTTTCCATCGTGGCCATGTTGACTTCGTAAATCATCTCAGCCTCGGGGAACACTTCAACCGCGCGGTCGATGCTAGCCTCGCGAATCAGGTGCAGCGTGGGGTATGGCGAGCGGTTGGTGTAGTTGGTGATGTCGTCTGGCTCGGTGTCGGCGAACTGAAAGTCGGGGTGAAAGCTCGCCACTTGAAACTCACCTTCCATGTCCAGCTCTTGCAGCACTAGGTCGGCCTCGTCCAAAAAGTCGTTGAACTCTAAAAAGTCGCGCAGCATCTGCGGCACGATGAGCAGCGTGGTCTCGCGCTCTTGCGCACTGGCTGCACGCAGGGCTTGCAGCTCTTCAATCAGCTCGTCGCGCAGGCCTTCCAGGCCTTTGGCCTCGCTCACCGCGTAGTGAATTTGCCCTTTGACATGCGGCGCTTTGGCAAACGGGCAGAGGTTGAGGCCAATCACGGCGCGTTCGAGCCAGCGCACGGTGTCGGCGATGGTGATGTCTTTGGCGGTATCAGTCATGCACAGATTGTGCCCATGAACTACCCCAGCAACCGCGCATGCTCACGCGCCGCAAAGCGGTCGGTCATACCCGACAGATAGTCGGCCACGGCGCGAGGCACATCATCGCGCTTTGCGTAGGCGATAGGCATTTCTTGGGGCTTGGCCAAGTAAGCGTCAAACAACGCTTTCACCACAGCACGTGCGCCATCGGTAGTTTGCATCACCTGTGGGTGGCGGTACAAATTGCGGAACAAAAACGACTTGAGCGCTTTGGATTCTTCGTACATCGCTGCGCTGAACTGCACCAACGGCGAACACTGGCGGGCTTCATCCGCACTGGCAGGTGCGTGCTGTTGCAGCGCGGCGCGTGTGGCGCTGATGACGTCGTAGACCTGATCGCTCAGCATGCGGCGAATGGTTTCGTACAACACACGGCGACCTTGCAGCTGAGGGTGCTCAGTCAGGGTTTGTGCGTGGTAGCGAGCAAACAAAGACACGTCTTGCATTTGCTCCAGTGTGAGCAAACCAGAGCGCACACCGTCATCAATGTCGTGCGCGTTGTAGGCAATGGCGTCGGCTAAGTTGCACAGCTGTGCTTCTAGGCTGGGCTGTGTGCCGTTTAAGAAACGGGCGGCAATGCCGCCGGGCTCTTGCTCGTTGATGAGCTCGGCATTACGGCGGGCGCAGTGTTTCAAGATGCCTTCACGTGTTTCAAAGCTCAGGTTCAGACCGTTGAATGCGGGGTAGCGCTCTTCGAGCTCGTCCACCACACGCAGGCTTTGCAGGTTGTGTTCAAAGCCGCCATAAGGGGCCATGCATTCGTTCAAGGCGTCTTGGCCGGCGTGGCCAAACGGTGTGTGGCCGAGGTCGTGCGCCAAGGCAATGGCTTCGACCAAGTCTTCGTTCAAGTTCAACGCACGGGCGATGGAACGGCCCAGCTGCGCCACCTCTAACGAGTGCGTCATGCGCGTGCGGAACAAATCGCCTTCGTGGTTCAAAAACACTTGCGTCTTGTAGACCAAGCGTCTGAAAGCCGTGGAGTGAACGATGCGATCGCGGTCGCGTTGATGCGGGTTGCGCACGCCAGACGCATGGGCGGGCAGTGAGGGCTCTGGGTGGCGGCGGCCGCGGGAGTGTTCAGGCAGGCAGGCGTAGGGCGCGAGTGGCGTCATGGGGCGCAGCAGTCATCGATCACTTGCGCCACCAAAGCATCGGGTGCACCGCGCACGATGGCCGTGCCGGGCTTGTCGATGAGCACGAATTTGATTTCGCCCGCCTCGGCTTTTTTGTCCACACGCATATGGTGCAGGTATTCGTCTGCGCCGAGTTTGGGGCCGACGATAGGCAAGCCTGCGCGCTCAACGATCGCCGTGAAGCGGGAGACAAAGGCCTCGTCCACCAAACCCAAACGCTGCGACAAGTGCGAGGCCATGACCATGCCGCAACCCACAGCTTCGCCGTGCAACCATTCGCCAAAGCCCAAACCCGCCTCGATGGCGTGGCCAAAGGTGTGGCCGAAATTCAGAATGGCACGAATGCCGCCTTCGCGTTCGTCTTGGCCCACCACCCACGCTTTGATTTCGCAGCTGCGCTTGACCGCATGCGCCAAGGCTTTGGGGTCACGCGCCAACAGCGCGTCAAGATTGGTGTCGATCCAATCCAAAAACTGCATGTCGGCGATGGGGCCGTATTTGATGACTTCGGCCAAGCCCGCGCTCATTTCGCGCTGGGGCAAGGTTTGCAAGGTATCGAGGTCGCACACCACACGTTGCGGTTGGTAGAACGCGCCAATCATGTTTTTGCCGATGGGGTGGTTGATGGCGGTTTTGCCACCCACCGATGAATCGACCTGCGCCAGCAAAGTGGTGGGCACTTGCACAAAAGGCACACCGCGCATGTAACACGCAGCAGCAAAACCGGTCATGTCGCCCACCACGCCGCCGCCCAGAGCGAACAGCACGGTTTTGCGATCAGCGCCTTTGCCCAGCAACTCATCAAAAATCAGGTTCAGCGTTTGCCAATCTTTGTGGCTCTCGCCATCGGGCAAGGCGACGGTGTGCACCTGTTTGTAGAGTGGCGCGAGGGCGGCTTGCAAACGCTGGGCATACAGCGGCGCGACGGTGGTGTTGGTGACGATGAGGGCTGCTGCGGCTTTGGGCAAGTCGGCCCATGTGTTAGCGGCGTTGAGCAACTGCTCGCCAATCAAAATTTGATAACTGCGATCGCCCAAGTCAATGGCAACGCGTTCGAGGTGTGGTGTGTTCGACATGGCTCAGATTCTGTGTGGTGGCGCAACGCGGGGGCGGCCTGCAGCCGATGGGGGCGCAGTGGGGGTGATGTGGCCGCCGAGCTCTAGCTGCGACACGATCATATTGACCAAGCCCGCCACATTGGGCCGACCTGTTTCAATGACATAGTGCGCGGCGTCGCGGTACAACGGGTCACGCACTTCAAACAACTCGCGCAAGCGTGCTTGCGGGTCAGCCACTTGCAGCAAGGGGCGGTTTTGGTCGTTGCGCAAACGGCGAAACACCTCTTCAGGGCTGGAGCGCAAATAAAACACTTGGGCTTTTTCGCGCAAGCGTTCGCGGTTGATGGGGCGTAGCACCGAGCCACCACCTGTAGACAAGACGCCTTGGTGGTTTTGGCAGAGATCAGCCAGCACTTCAGATTCGAGGTCGCGAAAGCGGTCTTCCCCTTCGCGTTCGAAATATTCACGGATGGTGCAGCCAAGACGCTGCTCGATCGCGTGATCCGAATCTACAAAAGGGAGGTGTAGTCGTCGAGCGAGTTGACGCCCAACAGTCGTTTTGCCAGAACCCGGCAGACCCACCAAAACCAACAACATATGCTTTCTTAACGTGCAACGGCACTGTGATCGAGCATTTTAGGCGTTATGAAGACCAGCAACTCTTGCTTGGCTTGGGCGGTGCGGCGGTTTTTGAACAAATAGCCCAGCACGGGTATGTCGCCCAAGAACGGTACTTTGTACTCGTCTTCTTGCTCGCTGGTCTCGTAAATGCCGCCAATCATGACCGTGCCGCCGTTTTCCACCAGCACTTGGGTCTTGACGTGCTTGGTGTCGATGGCAAAACCCGCAGGGGTGATTTGGCCCACGTTGTCTTTGGAAATATCAAGGTCGAGCACGATGCCACCCTCGGGCGTGATTTGCGGCGTGACCTCAAGCTTCAAGTTGGCCTTGCGAAACGCCAAGGTGGATGCACCACTGGCTGCGGCCACTTGGTAAGGCAGCTCAGTGCCTTGCTCGATCACCGCCTTGGCTTGGTCGGCAGTGACCACGCGCGGGCTGGACACCACCTTACCCTTGCCATCGGCCTCGAGCGCGGACAACTCCAAGTTGAGAAAACGGTTCTTGGCGGAATTAAAGATGGACACCGCAAAGCTGGCCGATGCAAAACCATTGAGGCTAGCAGCCGGCAGGTTGACAAAGCTACCCGAAGTGTCGAGCGCCTTGCCGGCGATGTTGAAACTGGTGCCTTGCTGCGCGGTCGGATTGGCGTTGGCCATGACGTTGGTGTTGGTCGTACCAAAAACCGTTTGTGCGCCGCCCTGCCCTAAACCGCCCAAGCGCACGCCAAGGGTTTGGCCAAATGTGTCGCTCGCTTGCACGATGCGCGCTTCGATCATCACTTGACGCAAAGGGATGTCGATCTTGGCAATCATCTGCGCCACTTGGTCAAGGCGATCGGCGATGTCGGTCACGAAGAGTTGGTTGGTGCGCGGCTCAGCCATCGCGCTGCCGCGCGTGCTGAGGATGCGCGAGCCGCCACTCATAGACGACAAGCTGAAAGGCGCTGGGTTAACGGGCGGCGTGTAACCCAGGCCTGCACTACCGAAGCCTCCATACCCACCACCGAGGACAGGCATCGCAGGCAACACCGTGCCCCCTTGAATTTGTGTGAGCACATCCACCGCCTTGGCATAGTTGAGCGTGAAGCCTCGCGTTTGCATGGGCTCTAGGTTTTGCGCGGCAAGCTTGCTTTCATATTCCAGCTTCTCGCGCGCAGCCACTTCAGCGCGCGGAGCGACCCAAATGACATTGCCTTGTCGGCGCACGCTCAAGCCTTTGGCTTGCGCCATGATGTCGAGCACTTGGTCCCACGGCACTTTGTGAAGCTTCAGGGTGAGTGAGCCCGAAACGCTGTCGGACGTGATGATGTTGAGCCCCGTAAAGTCCGCCACGATTTGCAACGCGGTGCGCACTTCGATGTTTTGAAAATTCATCGACATGGGTGCGCCGGTAAAGACAGGCTTGGGCACTTGGCTGTGTGAAGGGGTACCCATCATGCCAAACAGAACCGCACTTGTAACAGCGCTGCGCAGCACTGACAGAACGATGGCCGACTTGCAACTCATGGAGACGCCTGTTGCAGCGGCAAACGCACCTCGCGGGTTTGCCATTCGCCTGTAGGCGTGATCGCCAACTCTTGCACCACCAACTGATCGACCTGAACTGCCAACACTTTGCCAAAGTCTTGGCCTAAGTGACTGCCCACACGCACACGGTGTACGCTGGATATGGCCGTGTCTTTTTTATCTGAGCTTGACGGCAACACTCTGACCAGGGCCTCAAGTTCTGCACCCGTGCCAATTTGCCCCACGTACTGCAAGCGCTCGCGCGCAAAGGTTTCGAGCAAGTCCCGCGGACGTAACAGCTCGGGAACCACCAAACGTGCATAACTCGGATGTTGCTCGGCATGCTGGCGTTGCGCACTCACCCATGCTTGGGCATTGAAGGGATCTGTAGAAATAGCAGCATCGTCAAGCTTCAAACTTGACAACTCAAACGCAGACTCAGGCTGCGTGGATTGCGGCGCGACTGCCAGCATTTGTGCAGAGATGCCACCACGCGGATCTGCCTTGAGCTCCAACGAGGCAACCGTCACCCCCGGCGCAGCGCTAGGCCAATGCGACAACCACTTGAGCCAGCCGTCCCAAGAGCCTTGCACTTTGAGGTGCACGGGCAATTGTTGGATGTGCAAAGCACTCAAACCTGCGATTTGCTGCGGCTTGTCCATACCGGTTTGCGCCAACTGCAATCCTTCTTGCTGAGCGAGTTCGCTTAGCCGGTTGGCATCGGCAAACGACATGACGTTTTGCCGAGAAGCCTGGAGCAACTGCGCGGTTTGTTCACGCAAGATAAGGGTGGATTGTTGCTGGGCGAGAAGTTTGGCTTGTGCTTGCGCGACGTCAGACCATGTATTCCAACTGCGCACCCACCATGGGCTGAGCAACAAGATACCTAACAAACCAGCCCCCACAAACAAGACGTATTGAAAGTGTTTGGGCCACAGCCATGGTTGACGCCAATCCATCAGACACC
>JACCDS011926095.1_pt1 | contig 24341 bp, 18 predicted proteins | sample 7446441 | NCBI WGS metagenome assembly JACCDS01 (sample SAMN15323445, study PRJNA562643) | freshwater metagenome | isolation source: river surface water | place: USA:Blue River Watershed | collected 2017-08-17 | reverse complement strand
GTTTCGAGAACTTATTTATTAGAGCCGACGTTGTGGTACGTGATGGCAATACCATCAAATTGATCGAAGTAAAGTCAAAGTCAATCAGCAAAGACGATACATTTTTTGATAAAAAAGGAAATCCGGTGGCGAAGTGGCAGCCTTATCTATACGACATCGCTTTTCAGACCTATGTGATGCAAAAAGCCCTGCCGCAATTCGAGATAAAGCCCTATTTATTGCTTATTAATAAGGATGCTGTGGCAGGTCGTGACGGCTTAAATCAGTTGTTTAAAGTGTCCAAGGATGAAAAGGGTAGAATGAGCGTGGCGGTGGAGGAAGGTTTGACATCAGCCCAGATTGGAAATTTTGATTTATTAAAAGAGGTTCCAATGGGTGAGGTGGTTCAGCGATTGAATGCACTGCCTGTGCCCAATGAAAATGTCCCTGAGGAATACTCTAAATTAGAGAGGTTTATTCAATGGTCTGCTGATTTATACGTCTCGCAGCAAAGACATTGGTGCAAACCGAGCTTGGCTTGTAAGAAATGTACTTTTGTTGCTGCTGGGACGGAAAAGAAATGTGGATTTACAGAGTGCTGGTCAAACCATCAATGGAATGTTTTAGGTCAGGTGTCTGCCGAACAACTTAAAGAAACAAAGGTGACAGATTTGTGGTTAGGACTTGGTGGGTCGGGTAAAAAGGTCATGGCACAGAATGTTCCATTCTTAGCGATGTTGGAGCCGGAATTATTAAGGCCGGAAAACGCTACAGCAGATTCTGAAAAAATGGGTATGACGCCATTTGAGCGCAGGAGTTTTCAGATTGATGCGTATCGCCAAAGGACTAAAGATTACATTTTTTGGAAAGATGATTTTGATGTGATTAAACGGGACTGGAAATTCCCCTATAACATGATTGATTTTGAAACGAGTGTAGTTGCTTTGCCTTATTTTAAAGGTATGGCGCCATACGAGACGGTTGCGTTTCAGTTTTCGCATCATATCATGCATGCAGATGGAAGGGTAGTGCATCACAATGATTTCATTTCTTGGGAATCGGGAAAATATCCGAATTTGGAATTTGTAAGGGCGTTAAAGGCATCCTTGGAATCGAATGAAGGGACTATTTTTCGATACGCAGCACATGAGAATACGGTGTTGAATAAAATCAAACGAGATATTGCCGTGTTGAAACCAGTGGATCAGGCTGAATTATTAGAGTTCATTGATTCGATTACGGAAGAGACTATCGATGTAAATAGCAAACGTAAACGCCGTGGACATCGAAACATGGTCGACATGGCTGATTTGGTTCGAAAGGTTTATTACAGTCCACACGCCGGCGGTAGCAATTCAATTAAACGCATTTTGCCAGCCATAATTCATGACTGTCCTGTGGTCGCTTCAAGATATTCTCAGCCAGATTTATACGGCAAGGAAATGGAGTACAACAGTCGTAATTTCGAGAATCATACTTGGATACAAGATGATAAGAGTCGTGATCCATACAAAACATTGTTGCCACTGATTTCTTTTGACGGTATCACGGATGTCGATTTGTTTGACGACCTAGGAGAGGTATCTGATGGAACCGCCGCTATGACTGCCTATAACAAATTGCAATGGAGTTTCATTGGTGAAGCCGAGCGACTGGCATTACGCGATGCATTGCTTCAGTATTGTGAGTTGGATACTTTGGCAATGGTGATGTTGATGCAGGGGTTGATGGCTTTGGAGAATAGGGGAAATTATTAAATTTACGATATTATGTTTAAAGAGAATTATAAAAACATTTCATCACTCTTTCAAAAGAGTTTTATCACACATCAGTGTGAGTCAACTGCCAAGGTGGTTTGGCCTAAAGGGTTTGGTGTATATGTGGTTTGGGAAACCAGTAATGATACCAACGAATTAATTTATATTGGGTTGACTGGGAAATTTAAAAAAACACAAACTGGTGGTTATACAATCAATAGTGGTAGGTTTTCAAATCGCAAACACAGGTGGACACCATATTTTTTTCAAGAATCTCATGTCGTGGGCAGTGAGTTTGTATTTAGATATGGCCCCAAATACACTAATAATACTATGCAGCTTAAAAACAAGTATGAATTGGATGCCTATTCGAAATCAATTAACTACAGTAAACTACGGGTAGACTTTTTCCTTTTCTCAGAAAATGTCCAAGAGAATCATGGATATACGCCCTCATTGCTAGAAGCTCAGTTGTTGACTTGGTATTTGATCGAAAATAACTCACTTCCGCCCGCAAATTTTGAGATTTGAAACAATTGATAATCCTCGATTTGGATGAAACACTCATTCACACTGCGTATACCCCGATTGAAGGGACTGAGTTAAAAGCCAGGCGCGGGTACTTTTACTTATACGAAAGGCCTTATTTGAAGGCGTTTTTGGATCGTTGCTCAACCGAATACGACCTGGCGATTTGGTCGGCCAGTAAAGCGGAATACGTCCGTTGGATCATCCGTTCCACTGTGCTATCAGAGTATTGGTTTGTATTTATAAACACGCGTAAAAACTGCAAGCGAATTTTCGGGAATGGCGGACGTGTGGAATACCTCAAGGACTTAACGGCGTATCTGCCCCAGTACGAAAAAGTCATCATGATTGACGATGTCCCCAAAATGGTAACCCCCATCGAATGTTGCATCAAAGCTCCTGAATTTAGGGGCGGGGCGGATGAGTTTTTACTAAACGTAAGTTGTTAAGGTTGTAATACGCGTATATTGCAATTTTATCTCATGTTGAAGTTGAATAAAAACCGGTTGGCAAGGTTGGTGGCATTGGAGCAGTTTTTGCGGACTAGCGAGCAAACTTATATCGAAGATGTGATTGCTTTTTGTCAATTGCACGGCAAAGACATCAAAGAGAGGATGGTTCGTGAAGATCTGAAATTGTTACGCGAAGGCTCATTAAATGGTGTGCCGCTGAATATCGTAGTTGAAAATAAACAGTATCGAATAAAAGCAACAGGTGATAAATGGGGTTATGTTGATCTAGCATCCCCGGAGCGTGACACGGTGCCATTGGTGTTTAGTATTCTCGAGCCGTACAAGGAGTTACCCTCGGTTAAAAAGGTTCTTGAGGATTTGAAATCAGCGCATCGCTTAGCAAATAAAGATGTCAAGTTGCATTCGGCGATGATATCAATGAAACTCATGCCAGACAATCCAGATTTTGTAACATTAATATCGAAGCTAATGAGTTGCATATCAAGGCAGATAGCTTGTGAATTTAACTATTTTAAGGTGAGTGCTGAGTCTAATGCTGAGTTGGTACCAAAGTTTGTTGAAGTATATCCAGTTCAAATAAGAGTCTTTGATCATCGCTACTATTTGGTAGGTGTGAAGACAACGTCGGATTGGGTGCCACAATCTTTACAGATTTTTGCGTTGGATAGGATTTATCGATTCAAAGTGGATGAATCAGTGGATCAGGATTCTTTTCAACCGAAGACATTTGATTGGGAATTGTTGTCGCAGTCGATAGATTTAACGCATTACTTTGATCATTGCGTGGGAATTTATCGCAATTACTTGGTAGATAAAGACCCGTTAATTATTTATCGCTGGTTCAAAGGCTGGGCTGCGAGCCATGTGGAGGCCGTACCATTGCACAGGTCACAAAAGGTTGTTCAACGCGATGGTGTGAACATCAGGATACGTTTGGAGGTCTACGATACACCTGAGTTACATGGCGTTTTTGCCCGGTATGGAAGTGATTGTTGGGGGGGAGTGTATAATCTATAATTATAGGGGGATAATTCTTTCAGAATTTAGATAACTTGGAATAGTTAAAAAATGAATTAACTAAACAAGGTAACTGAATTAATAATATTTGATTCGATCAATTTAACCGAAATTCAAATGAAATTAATTAAATATTCGCAAGCAAAATTTTGCTGAATCCAATATCTAGGGTTTGATAAGTTTCTGTTCGATTTAAGAGATTTGCCGAAAAGGTATGATTCCAATTGGAATGGTGTAATGGTTTTATTTGTCTCTATAGAAATGGCTTGAGTAAGATCTTTCATTACGTTAATGTAATTTAAATAAGCATTTAGGTCTTGACCTGTTTTTGCTTGAATTAATTCAGTTCTATATTTGTCATTAGTCCCTTTTTTGTAAAGATTTGAAATGCTTCTCTTTGTGTAGAACTTTAATGGATCAATGTTGTTGTCAAGTAAAATGTGTATATGGATTAATTTAGTCCATTTGTCATAAATTAACAGGTTCTGATTGTTCAAACTTACTTCGGACAAAAACGATAGGATTTTAGTGAAAAACGAAATGTCTATTCCTGGAAATTTGTAATCGTTTTTCAGATATCTATAAGCGGTCTTTATATCACCATTGTCAATTTTTTCTTGAATTAATTTTATTCTAAAATCGACAGTTTCTTTACTTGTTGAAAAGGCTTTAAATGCGCTAGTTGTCCTTTTGTCCCCTTTTGATTTTCTATTTGGTTGCGTGCCAATATTTCCCCATAACATTGTCATCACAAATGCCTTGTAGAATTTTTTCTCTCTATATGTATTAAGAATGTTCTCTCGTCCAATGACTATTGGAATTTCGGCAATGCAACTTTGAAAATCATGGATGTCAATTAGGGGTGAAGTACTGTATTTTTCCCAGCTAAATGAATCTTGACTATAGCTCGTGATATTGTCAATGTTATTTATGCTGTATTCTAGTATTGTAGTCATATTTTACTAATTTTTTGATTTTTGTTTATAGCATCTCAATCTCATATTGCATTTCTTCGCAAAATTAGGTAAATCATTACAAGTCGGAATCTAGAGCTTGTCTTTTCTTTCGGTCTTCAATTTTCTGCACAATCCTTGAAACATGCTTTGTGGAACTGGCTTCTAATAATTTCATTCTGTTTGGGCTTTTTACGATAAAATAATCCATATACTGTTTTTTGCATTTTGAATCAAAGTACACATCAAACTCCCATGTGGCTTGGATTTTTGATGTTGGACTTCCCCATGAAACCGTGCTATATGTTTCTGTTTCTGAATAATCACCATATTTGCTTGTGCATTTGACAATTTTATTTCGAGTGCTTAAGGTCCCATCTCCGTATTTTAGTACCCATTGTTCTCGGATTTCCATGCTGAATTCTGATGTTGTAATTTGGGCCAATGTGTCTTTGGAAAATACCAATACTAGATTAACTCTTTCCTCATTGACTTTGTAGCCTTTCACTAGTCCCATCTGTGTGTTTTTACCGTAGAATAATCCTGAATAAATAAGGCCGTAGGTAAACTCTTCACCGTATTGGGAATTGTCTATTCCGTTACCTGTCAATGTGTCAATTGTATTGTCAATTTTCATAAACCAGGTATATGTTGAATCTGTTTCTTGCAACTCCTGAATTGTTGTTTTGCCAATTTTGAATTTTCCAAAACCTTGAGGTAATGGCTTCTTTGTGGAGGAGGCCGTGATGGATTGACTAATTACGGAATTACCAAAACTGAATAAAATAATGATAAGTAGGGTTGATTTTGTTGAAATGGATTTCATATCAATTCGAAAAATTATGGATTTGTCTAAGGTTAAGGCCTTGAATAAAATAATATGGGTTTATTGTAGCTTGCAAGAACGGGCATAAATGCTCGGTAATGAAGGTTGTAAATGTTGCTTCGTGATGTGGCATACTTCCAGTCAATCCAAGTTGTCTGATAATTTCCTACTGAACTGCCCAGCATTAGCATATTGCAAGTTGGTCTGATTGTGATAATTGAGTCGGTAAACGAAATATTGAGCTTATGCTTATAGCCACCTTCTGAAGTGCGCTCGTTTGTTGAGATGATTTTGAAATTTCGATCTATTGAAGCGAAAGTGTATCCATTGTCAATGAGGTGCTTTCCGAAATTATCAAAATTGGTCAATGTGCTGGTGTCGGCGGTTATCACAATCACATTGTCTTTTCTTTCAGGAATAACATGTTGTGATTTTAGGTTGTTGAAATTGCAAAACAATGCGATTCCAATTAGGATTTGTATGTATCTTGTTTTGGTCATAATTTTTATCAATAAATACTTAGTTAATTATCAATGTGCGAATTACAATAAAGTTCTTGTCAGATAAGGTCAATTGTTGGGAGCTTCGTGATATTTGACTTTATTTGGCAGATTATTTGTCAACATGTTCAATCAAAATCGGATATACAGGCTGTTTCAGCTGATTAATTACCTGAGGGCCGAGCCACCGAAATCAATGCGTAGTATCGAAGCTTTCCTGGATACTTCGGAAAGGACCGTATATCGGTACCTTGATTTGTTGAAAGATCTAGGCTTCAAAATTGAGAGGGATGTCAATAACAAAGTATTTATCGCCGTTTCGTCGGACATCGATCTGATTCCATTTACACCGCAAGAGGCAGATTACCTTAAAAAACTCATTTTGTCGACAGGGAAGGAGAACCAATTGGCGCAGAGTGTTTTGCAAAAAGTCCAGCAATCTAGCGAAATACAAATAGGAGCGGATACCTTATTTAAAGCTCATCTGTCAAAAATTGTGGAACAAATTTCGGTGGCAATCATAGAAGGAAAGCAGCTTTTAATAAAAGGGTATAGTTCTGCCAATAGCCAAAGTATTTCGGATCGTTTGGTTGAGCCTACATGCTTCACCGATAATTACGATGCCGTTTCAGCTTTTGAAATCGCTACAAATCTCAACAAGTATTTCAATATTGAACGAATGTCAAGTGTTCAAGTGCTCGATATCCCAATGGAGCATGAGTCGAAACATGAATTTAATAAGCCTGATATTTTCGGATTTCAGGATAAGAGCATGGATAAAGAAATAGAGATTGAAATGTCGATGCGGGCTTATCTTTTGCTCAAAGAAGAATATCCAATGAGCACGGCGTTTATTAAGCCAATTCCCGACACCGGCAAGTATTACTTCAAAGCAAACGTGCAAAGCTTCAAGGCACCAGGTCGTTTTGTGATGGGCTTTTTAGAGGAAATACAGGTGATTGGCTCAGAAGATTTCAAGCGATACATTCAGAAATTGGGTAGTAAAAGTACCTAAGATTTTTTTCGCCTGTATTTACCCCTGGTTTGGTAATAATAACTAGAGCGATTCTGACTCTTGATGGCGTTTTTTCTGGTGCTGACTGGCATACGGACATGGCCTTTTCTATATCTACCCCTAGAATCTATACTGGGTTTTACATAAACGGCGTGTCTGCCAGTTCGTGTATCTGCGTTATCGCCGCACGAGGCTAGCGAAATGCAAGTGAATGCGATGAAATAGTAGGGGAGTTTCATGCGATAAAATATGTCCAAGCTAAATAAACCAAGGCCCCAGGAATGCTTAACAATAACAGGAGGCTCACGAGGCAGCCACGACTGGTTTTGTTATAGACTCGATTGTACAATGCCTTTTTAGGGTCGGTTATCCAGCCCATTCCCCTCGGAGCTTTAAATCCTAGATTATGGCGAATGATGCGCTTAACCGAAGTTCGAGCAGCAATTCTTTTGGTGAGGGATGGTATGCGAAATCCAAATTTCATTGAATGTTATTTCCACTTGAAAATCACCCTATCACCCTCTTTCGTATTTTTTTTTGTTACCAACACGGTCATTCATGCTGCCGCTGTTATCGTAAACAATCTCAATGTATCTTTTCATTTTATTGTGATTTTATTATCTATATATTACTCGTTACTTACTTATTGTTTCATAAGCATCCTTAACTACTTGAGCAATTCTTTTTCTTCTATCAATCAAAAAGTCAAAATAATCCATCTGCTCCCAGTTTTCAGATAAAGCATGCCAATAATACATTTTAACTTTATCTTCATTTGTTAAGCGACTTAAATAATTTGGTAAATATTTCGAAGGCTCTGTATCAGATATATTAATGTTGTCATTCCACTCTACTAGAGCATAGTTTGCAATTTGATTTCGTTGAGTTTGGTCAGATACGCCATTTCTTTCAAGCCAAGCTTTTGGAAATAAGTGATGTCGTTCTAATGCGGATTTTTTACTACGAAGACCTTCTTGAAGCAAATCGGAAATTTTTAACTTACTAAATAGACCGTTTGCTCCAATAATATATTGAGCAGCATAATATGCATAAAGTGAAGGTGAAGTAGAAGATGAAGTTGATAAATCCATTGGTAATGTTAGAGACCAAAAATCATTTGTTAATTGACCGTCTATGATTTCATTTAATACTTTTTTAAATTGCTCAGGTGTTTCAATTCCACGAAGTCGAGCTAAATCGCTTTCCATTGCTGTTTCTGGAGAACCCGTATATCTTCCAGTAATCGAACACATAAAAAACCATTTTGCAATAAGTTTTTTTAAATCATACAAGTCCATTTTTATATCTTCCCTTCCAATTAAGAAGAATATGTAGGCATAAAGTAAATTATTATCGGAGCTTATATAATCATGTCTTGCAAATCCAGCCTGTTTAATTGATTTGATAAATTCATGCCAGTTTATAAAATTTAAAACTTTAGATTGAGCAATTTGAAGATTTTGAAATTGTTTTTCTCTTCTTTCGATACTAAAATCTCCCGAATCCAAGTCTTTTCCACGTAAAATGCTATAAACGTATTGAAGTCTTGCTCTTCTAAAAGCTAAACCAACAGAAATACGTAACATTTGATCTGGATTTGGGTCAATTAAATAATTAAAAGGTGATGCGCTATCTTTACTTGGAACCCTGCACAATCGACAAAATTCTTCTAAATCTCTTCTACCATCCTCCCAGAACACAGACATTAATGTTAGAATAAAATCTGCTTGGTTCAATTTTTTTCCCTGAGAATTGATTCTTACAAAAACATCGGCAACTTGCTCTTCATCAATTTCGGCTGAAAGTTCTAATGCTGAAAAAGGGTATCCTTCAAGATTAGTGAGATTATTAAAAGCCTTTCTGATTTTTTTGATTTCATCAGCTGATATCTCAACACTTTGTTTTAATCGGTCAATAAATTGGTCTGTAATTTCAAATAAGTCTGCATCATCTTGCCATAATTCTGAAATATTTTGAAAATACCTAGGATTTCTTTTTGTTGAGGCATCAGGTATCTCAAATTTTTCTTCTAATGGATTAAATGCAATTATAATGTTTGCTTTTTCATAATTTTCTCTAATTACTTCTTGACCTTTTACAACAGCGTAAAGAGATGTCAAGCGTTGCTGGCCATCTACAATTAAAAGGGTGGGATGTTTTTGTTTTGATGCGGTACCAATGCCTTTGGTGCCTTCAATATTTGCATTTGCCCAAAATAAAAAATAACCTACAGGATAACCTTTGTACATGCTATCAAAAAGGTCTCTAACCTTTGTGTCTTTCCATACGAAAGGACGCTGAATATCAGGTAAGCCAATTACTCCTAAATCAATTTGCTGAATTAATGTGGTCAGGTTGTAATTTACCTCTTTAAATAATGTTGCCATTTTTTATTCAATTTCAGTTATTTGTTCACTTCTTCTGTCGTATCTATATTTTATAATTTCACCTGTAATTATTAATTGAACTGCTTGCTCGATTATTGGTAATGGAGCAATAAACCATTCTCTTGGGTTATGCTCTTTTCCATTATTATCTATTATTGAAATATTTAAACACGATTCACCAAAGAAATTATGCAAAAGTTGTTCTAGTACATATGCATCCATATTAAAACACTTATAGTCTTGAATTACCTTTACTTCCGCCATTAAATAAGTTGGCTGCTGGCTTGCGTTTTTTATACGCTCTTGGGTTGTACTCTCAGAAAATCCAATTTTATACAAGTTGTCAATTTCCTGAATCTCTCTCTTTTTGCTTTTGGATTGCAAAATATAAATCACGCCAGAAGCAATATCACTTTCGGAGATATTGCTAAATTTTTCAATAAATCTTTCATTTACTTGGTCTATATTCTCAGAAACGACTTGGCCGTTGGCATAAAGATTTTTTTCTACTGAACGTTTTAGCATATTAGATTCAGTACCGTTCTCAAAAATACATCTCGTTCTACCATCTTCTCTTACTCTAGTACCATCAGGTTTGTAGTGTTCTTTTTTAGTGATATCGATTTTTTCAACTAAAAATAATATACCGTTGTGAATATAATAAGATCCTTGCCTTAGATTTTCCAGTTTAAAAGCTACTAATTTCCTTTTTTTATTTTTTAAATCAGCTTGTACTTCTTTGAATAAGTGCTTATAGTTTTCAAAATCTTTACAAGGCTTTCTTCTAGCAACGAAATCTGTATCTGCTCTTGATTTTACATCGGATGAAATGTGTTTTAAATCAAATAATCCTTCAGAATCATCTTCTAAAATCCCCAATAAATCATCACTCAAAATATCATCTAATGAGTTTATTTCCTTCGCTGGTTCTTCTACAATTGATAGAGCTTCATTAACAGTAAGTAGATTGTATTTATCGTAGCTTAATAGGATTTCTTTTTTTAGAGGGTTATCTTTAAGCCCCTTTAATCTTGCATACAATGTAAATTCTTCTTGAACAGTTGACTGCACTGGTGCACGATTAAATTTCTCATAAAACTCATTTATTTCTTGAAACGATGCGACTAATCTTTCTTCTTCATTTCTTACTGGTGAATTGGAAGGTTTTACATTTAATAAACCTAATGGATCGTTTTCAAAAATGTTTTCTAATTTTTGTTTCTTATCCATTTTGTGACTTTCGTTTTTGTTCTTTTAAAAATATAATAGCTTCTGCCATTCTAACTTCTAATGGGTCGTTTGATTTTAAACTTGGTTCTTTTCCATTGTTTTTTACAAAGGCATTCAGTTTAGGCCATAGTAACATAGCTTCTTCTAAAGTCATTTGAATCCGTGTTGATTCAATAACCTCTTGAATTACTTTTAATACTTTTGGTGTAACAGATTTTGAAAGTATTTCATAAGCCTTTTGGAAGGGATTGATAGAATCAATCAAATTAATATTCAAATCATCTATATTTACGAATTGGCCAGCCATTCTTATAAAACGTGTGTCTGCTTGAGGTTGGGAAGGGTCAGAAGTTGTTTGTTGAGTTACAACCAATTTACTAAATGACTCGGCTTCATCTTGCGACAAATCAGGATAAATAGTTTTTACAACTTTAGGAATTAATGTTTTGTCAATAACTTGTTGGCTTACTTCTTTTTTTATAGCCTCCTTAATGGTGTCGTCTTCTCTTAATGCTTTTTGAATTACATCAACGTCAATCATTAAGTTATTTTTCACAACAGAATCTAGTACCACGTATTGTCTTACTTCTTCTAATTCTTCTTCCGATAGGCCAGGATATTTTGCTTCAATTATTTTCGGAATAATTACTTTATTAATCACCTCTGGATCTACACTGCCAGGTATTGCTTTTAAAATTGTATCATCCTGCAATACTGCTGCTTTTAAATCATTTAAGTCAGAGTCAACAATTGCTTTCGTCCTTTTTGTTGAAGGTGTTTTTAAGCCTTTTATTTTTATTTCGCCTGCACCTGATTTATCATCTCCTGATAATTTAGTTTTGAAATTAAAATTGGGAGCTAATACTTGTTCCATAAGTAATGAAGCAGTAATTGCTTTCAACATATTATTTACCGAAAGTTTTACCAAATCTCCTGATGAATCAGGTTCGGCAATTAAATTAGTAAATTGAGAGTGCGTTTTATTGCTGCTATCTCTTGTTGCTCTTCCAATGATTTGAATAATCTCGGTTAACGACCCTCTATAACCTACTGTTAATGCATGTTCACAAAATGGCCAGTCAAAACCTTCTTTCGCCATACCTAATGCAATTATTAAATCTAAATCTTCTAACTTTTTTACATTTCGTAAATAATTTATTACTCGGTCTCGACCATCTTCTTGAACCAAGTCAGCTACTTTTAATACTTTTCCATCAGTATGACGTTTGATAAACATTATGCCTGTTGTAGGGTCTTGCTTTTGAAATGTTCCGATGCCTTCAATTATTAAATCAACTTCGTGATATTTATTTTTTAATGATTCGCCAGCATTAGGACTTGGTATATGAATAATTGTTTTTTTATTAGTGTCTAAAACTTTATGAATTGGGGATTCAGTCGCATCGTCTGTTACATAGGCACCCTGATAAAAGTTATATCCAATACCCAATGATTTAAGGTATTTGTATCCGTTTAATTGTTCGTAGTAGTTATACGTTACTTTAGTAAATTTTGCTTCATCATCAGGCTTTAATACAGGCAATGTATCTCCACGAAAATAAGAACCAGTCATAGCAACAATATGCACTGAAGATTTTTGAATTAAACTCCTCAATAATTCTCCCAAACGATTATCTGCATCTGCTGAAACATGGTGAAATTCATCGATAGCTAAAAGTGTATTATCAAAATCCGTGTCTTCTAGTTCATCAAAAGCAAAACGAAGCGTTGCATGGGTGCAAATCATTATCTTTTCGCTATTAGCCATAAAGTTTTTGAACGCTTGAACTTTACTTTTGCTTCCATCCGAACCAGGTGTGCACAGGTTGTAATCATCATTTACTTCCCAATTGGTAAAAAAATCATTTTCAGATTTCAAATCAGCAGGTGCAAATGAGCTGGCAATAGACCTTTCAGGAACTGCAATAATTGCTTTTTTCAACCCTTGTTTTTCTAGTTTGTCTAAAGCAATAAACATTAATGCTCTAGACTTACCTGAGGCAGGAGGGGCTTTAATTAATAGGTATTGACTATTTCTTTGTTCGTAAGCTCTTGCTGCCATTGGGCGCATACCACTAGCGGTATTATTCACACTTTCGCCAGTTTGGTTATATTGGATGTTTACTAAATTTGCCATAATTATTTCTTTTTCTTTTTAGATTTAGGATCAGTATCAAACAAAGTTCCTTTTGTTTTTTCATCAGCGATCATTTGCTCATAGAGTTTGAATAAATATTCCAAACGTTCATCATCACTTTCAAATGGTTTTGAACGATAGCATCTCTCAATTACAAGATCCAATTGATGATGTGCTTCACGCAAACCTGCTGGCATTTTTTCTGGGTCGTAAAGTTGTGCTAATGTTTTTTCGGAATGTGCTTCTCGTTCTTCTAATACTTTGTATACGTGGTTTTCTAGCTCTTTTTTTTGAATTTCGGTTATGTCTGGAAATGGAAAAGTATTGTAACACAAAGTATTTGAATATTGAATTCGAGTTTCTAAACGACCAGCAACAGCATCAACCCACACTTTATGAATTTTAGAAGTTAAAACGGCAAATAACCAAGGCTTTGCATTGTATATTACTCTTGCAGCATTTGATATAACTACATCAGAATTTAGAAAGCCAATTGGAATATAATTTCTTAGTTCTGATGTGGTTTGAGGAATTATTATGGAATCAGTTTCTTGAAATTTCTTTTCATCAAATGAATGAGGCGTTGACGCTTTCTTTTGTGTTGCTTCCTTTTTGCTTTTTAGTCTAAATTCTTTTACCTTTTCAAATCTTGTTTTGATTGGTGGAATCGCATTTGCAATTGTCAAATCTTTATCTTCTACCCAAATACAGTATCGTAATTTATCATAAAGGAACTCATCTGCACCAAGGTATTTTTTTATAAACTTATTTGAGTCAGGATAATTTTTTTTGAGATCATCAGCTTCCATTTTAGTCATTAGTAAATTACCATCATCACCCGGTGAACTGCCTTTTATCATTGTGGCTAGATTTGATAACGGTTTATTCCTAATACCGACAATCACATTGCTACCTCCAACTAAGTATGCATTAATTGTCTTAACTAAGCTGTATTTAGCGGCATTGAATAATTTCTTTTGATTATTTTGAATATTTTGAATTCCAATGATCGCAACAGTTACTCCTGCAACGGCTTTTGCATTATTACGCCATTTAAATGATTGATATGCGAAACCTATTTCTAAATTATTATTTAAAATATGAGGCCATAGAATCATAACTTGTTCACCCTGACAAATTGAATTTGTAGTTACGAACGCAAATTTTGCATTAAAATTTAGAATGTATTTATTCCCCAAATAAAACCAACTAGCTATGAAATCAAGTTTTTTATAATCCTGTAAATTTTTAAAAACAATCGCCATGTCTTCTTTTTGTTCGGGAGATTGCAAAGCATATCCTAAATATGGCGGATTACCTAAGATGTAAATTTCGTCACTTGACTTCTTTGGACAAACTTTTTCCCAATCAATTCTTGTTGCATTACCATGCACTATATTACCTGTTTCTTTTAAAGGTAAAGCAGGTTTAGTTCGCCCAAATTCTTTTGTAAACTCTTGGTTCATTTGGTGCTCAGCTAACCATAAAGAAAGTATAGCAATTTCATGGGCAAAATCGTCTAATTCAATGCCATAGAAATGCCCTAAGTTAATATTAGAAAAAGCAATGCTGCCAACGGCTTTGAAAATTTTCATTTCTAATTTTCGGAGTTCTTTGTATGCAATAATTAAAAAGTTTCCGCTACCACAGGCAGGGTCAAATATTTTAATGTTCCAAATTCGGTGTAGTAATGCATTTAGTTTTTTGTTGTTTCCCTTTGCTGCTTCAAATTCTTCATAAAGCTCATTCAAAAAAAGTGGCTCTATTACTTTCATGATATTAGGAACACTTGTGTAGTGCATCCCTAAGCCACCTCTATGCTCAGGCGTAATTACTGCCTGTATCATTGAGCCAAATATGTCTGGATTAATAGCGCTCCAATCCAACTCACCACTATCAATAATGGCTTGTCTACTTCTTCTTGTAAAAATTGGTGCATGATGCTCTTTTCTAAAAAGACCACCATTCACATAATCAAATGCTTCAAGATATGCAGGTAATTTTTTACGGTTACTATGTTCCGTATTCATTACCTTAAACAAATTGTCAAGGTAAGTATTCAAATCACTACCGTCTTGTTGGGTATGACTTCCAATTCCAATTGTAAATTGTCCCTTTTCAAAAATGCCTGTATCTTCAGCAAAAAAGCAAAACAATAAACGAGATAAAAAAACATTTAGATTATGAACTTCAGTTTCCGTTTTGGTTGGATTGTCTTTTTTAATTTCATCATACAATTTAGCCATTTTCTCTGCCGCTTTGACATCAGCAGGATTTTCATTTTGATGTTGCGCTTTTTCCATGCCAGCCAATGGTAAAAAGAAATCAAAATGCTTAGGGATCTCTATTATTGGAATATCCAAAGAGTCAGTTGTCTTTGTGTCAAATGCAACCAACGTTTTAAAATCAGTAAGTATCAAAAAACGAGGTGGATTTTTCGTCGCTTTAGGGTCTGCTTTTATTTCTTCCAACAAAACATGAATATTTTGTTTTGTTTCTATCTTATAAAAGAGGTTTTTCTTCCAAAGAATTTCTCCTTCCACTTTGGAAAGATTCAAACTGCCTTGCAAACGTTTTATGGTTACATTGGTTTTTCCGTATGCTAATAGTAAATCATAAATAAAACTTTCTTTTTTGAAAGACTTTACTAATTTTTGCAGGTTTTCTTCAATCTGGGCTATGTTCATTCTTAATATAGGATTTTGAAAAGTTAATAGGCTTTATTTATTGCTTTTGGCTAGTATTTTTATTGCTTCATTAAAATATGGTTCTTCACCGAATTGTTCACTCAACCTTTGATTCAATAATTGTATCTGAATTTCTTTGTAGTCCAAATCAAATAGTTCTGACAAGCCATTCAGCATGTGAGATTGCAGTTGTCTTTCACCATTTTCAATTTTGCTGAGCATCGAAATATCGATTTTCAACTTGTCAGCAACAATTTTTAAAGAATACTTCTTCTTTTTGCGCAATTCATGAATATATGTTCCAAATTCAATCGGCTTTTCCATTTTTTTTAGAATTTTATCTTTATGTTTAGACAAACGTGTCAAAACTAAGGAATTAATACTGCTACTCGTAATTATTTAATAAAATAATCCGCCATTTACGGTCAAAATTCAAAACAAATTGTAAAAACGTGGTAGAAAAGAAAGTCCCACGGAAAACCGCAGGACTTTTACCAGAAAATGGGGGGTGAAACTGGTAATTTCGTGGTAAAACCACCGAAATATCTTAAAAAGGAAGGGTAGGAAGGGAGTAATCACCGTTGATTCCGTCTGATTTCTCAACTATGTCATGGTCTTTCATGAACTTTATGTAGTTCCTCGCCATTCGTTCCTTTATATCTAATGCTTCCATAACCGCTTGAGTAAATTCGGTATAGGTAAGTACTGTTTTATTTGAGAATATGTCCTTTGCGATTTCTGTTAACTCATTCAACTTCCTAGTTTCTGATTCCTCTTTGCTCTTTTCTCCAAAGAACACATGTCGGCCTTCTTCTTTGCTCCAACCGAACTGAATCAGCGGCACATCGAGCGGTGAACCGTCGCGAACTTTAAGTGCTTTTACAACGCTGCAATTGGCATTGTTATCCTTTTCGATTAGCAGGATACCTGCTGCCTTACGTTGAACCTCTGAGCCTAAATGACCGCGCAGTTTCATTCCTGATGGTGCCATGTGAACAACACAAATGATACAGGTATTGTATATGGCCGCCATTCGAAAAAGCTCTTCAATTAACTTTACTGAGCTTTCTTCATCATTCACACCATTCAGTAAGTCTGCAATACCATCAATAACAACCATGTGTATGCCTCCGTGCTCGTAATACAAACGATCCATGGACTCCAAGATTAAATTCATACGTTCATTTCTAGAAATGCCCACAAGTCCAAACGCCTTGAACCAATGGGGTGGTTTTTCTAGGGTCGCGCGTTTTATGATGTATGAAAGGTTTTTGTACAGTTGATATTCCGATTGCTCGGTGTCGTACAATAAAATCGCCTTCTTGGTGTCGTTGGACTTTACATAGGTCCCAAGTGTGTCAATAACCGTATTGTCTGGTTTTATGGCTCCTGAAAGTAATCCTCCGAGGTAGTTTGTCTTACCACTGCCTTCAGCTCCAGCTACACATAGTATATTTCCTGGTGTTCCTATTGTCACTTCATTGATTGTAATTATTGGTTCTGGTGCTTTTGGAGGATTTTCAAAATCAATTTCACAGCTTTTCATTACAGATAGTGTGTCCTCGTATAATTGATCCAACATCTCCAAGAACAACATCATTAAGTTGTCGGCAGTATGTCCCAGCTTGAAAAAATCGGAAATGTCTTTTTCTTTCTTGGTTCCTGCAAGGGGTAGAATCAATCGTTTGATTTGATACGTCTTGTATTCCTTACATAGTTTTTCCATGGATGTTTTTCCAGTTTCATCCACGTCGTATAAAATGGTAATGTGTTTGAATCGGTAGCTTAGTCCGCGTAATAAATTCTTAGGGATATGGGCGGTTTCGCTGTTTAGGCAAATGGCATTGAAGCCATGTGAGGCGAGACTTAAAACATCTTTTTCACCACCTGTGATAAAAAGAATGTCGCCTCTAACGGTCAATTGTTCTAGTCCAAAAATGTAATTCTCGGTGATTTCACCCGTGTAAAGAAATCGCATCGATGAATTTGGGCGGTATAGCTTTGTGTATCTTCTTCCTTGATATCCAAAAATTGGTTGTTCAATTGTACTCTTTAAAAAGTATTCTCTATTCTCTTTATTTACCCCATGGTAGGTTTCTATCGAACAAACATTATATCGGTGAAGTGTTTCAATGGTGATTCCATACTGATTCCAAAAGGCTAGTTCAGAACTCGAAAATTCTTTGTATTGAATGGGTAGTTTGGTTTGCGCTGTCTCAAATCCATCATGAATGGATAGTATTTTGTTGGATGTTGTGACCAGTCCATTGCTATCACGGACAACGCGATCAATTTTTTGTTTATTATCCTCTAGTCCAAGGCCAAGTTCTCCGTCTATGATCTCAAGGATTTTAATAAAGTCTGAGCGATCATCACATATAAATCCAAAGATTTTTGCAACGAAGAAAAAGCAGTCTCCGCTATATTCTGAATCTCCAAAATCCTTGAATTTGTACAAGCTCGACTTCTTATCTAGGTAAACATAGCATGAAGCTTTGCTGTCCTGGTAAAAGGGGCTTTTGAATGATTTGCCAACTTTCGTAAATCTGCTGCCCATGAAATGCCTAAATACTTCAAGGCCTTTGTTTGTGGCGTATAAGATCGAGTCTTTATTTAATGACATCGGTTTAAATTTTTAAGGTTACAGAATAGATGGGAGTGCGTTTACTTTTTTCTTTTGCGTGTACTTATTCAATTCCGAAATAAGAATTCGTCTCTGCTGTCCAATATGGATAAAGCCTAAGTCTCCCTTTTTCATGAGTCGATAAATGCCCATTCGACTGATGCCTAAAAATTTGCTTGCACTTTCAACGTCCAGGTAGTTGTCTTTTTGATGTTCTTGGGTTGAACCAAGAAGTTTTTCTACCTGTGTTTCCAATTGCATAATGCGCATTTGCAATTGCTCATAGTTGGGTTCCGATTTGTTATTTTCTTGCCACATGTGCTCCTATATGATTGATTAGGATGCAAGAGTATCTCGATTTTAAAAATCGCTTACCATACTTAAATTTAAGTTAAGTAAGATTTTTATTCTCGTTTTCGCAAGAGATTGTCATATGTGGAAACAAGTTCCTTTAGAAATGCGCTTTCCCGTTTTATTTTCCTGTCCATCCCATAGCTAAGGGATCCCTGCCAATGCGCAATTGGGATATTGAAGACCCATTTTAGAAGTTCGATGTAGTCTTTTTTTGTAACCGGTTTATTGTCCATCCCAATGACGGCTTTGATCTCATGTAAAGAAATAAATAATTCGAGGAACTCTATTTTGTCTCGATTCCATTTCAAGTTGGTGAAGCCTTTATCGCGAGGGAATAAGCTCAATTGGCCCAATAGATAGGATGAAATTTCTTTTGTGGTTGGAACTTGGAAATCGGGTAGAGGGAAGTGTTGTGGAATGGCTTTTGGTATGAAATATTTGTTCAAGAATTGCATGCGATGTATGAAAAGGCCATCGAGCATTTCAATCATCTGAAATTGGATGTTAAAAAAGTCCATGATTTTTTTCTTCAACGTGAGATCGCTGTATAGGTCTGTTCTTGGAGTCTTGATTAATTCAATTCGGTTGAACAAAACCAGTTCATTGCCTTTTGGGAAGAATCGGTTTTTAAATTCCTTGATTTCAAACCTGGCAAGATCTAATGACTTCTGAATTTCTTCGGGTTTATCGAACCCTTTATTAACCTCGGTTTCTACTAGCGTTTTGTACTCAATGTAGATTTTGTCTAAAAATGCCTGGTAATCCAAGATTGATTTGTGGCCATTGAAATTTATGTCAGGGCCTGTTTCAATATCAAATAAGTTGATTTGCTTTTTAATTGAATGGGGGTGCACCTGCACTTTTGCAAGTTGAAGTTGTAACAATGTTTCTCTTAGAATTTTGTTCATACATTATGGCTTTTTGGTTTTGAATCATAATAGTAACAGAATTCAATTGCCAAATAAGGTCAGTGTGTCTAAAGAATTTTTTGTCTGAGAAACGGAAAATCATTCATGGCAATAAGGCAATGGTATATATATACCCATTGCCTATTGCCTTAATAGATATGATTTTGGGGAGTGCCTGCCATTGCCTTTGAAATTGGGCTTTCAGCAATTTTAGGGTTGAAAATGTAAATCATGAATTTGGGGGTCACGGCAATCGCATCAATTTGCCGCAAGAAATTCTCACTTGAACGCTGGTATTTGCCTCGGAAATTCTAGCGTTTACGGGCAATCGCGTCTGAATAATCAGCCTTTCACTATTTTATTTATGTTCCTAGTCAATGGATTTATACTTTTTGCGGCATTTCTTCCCCAATTAATATACTCCTGTTCCTCATGGGTCAAAGTTGGTTTCCTTTCAATTTCGTCAAGATACTTATTTAGCAACAATGCTTTATTCCAACTTTCCGCATCCTTAACTAATTGCTCAAATTTTGCCTTTTCTTGCTCTTGAGCCTTTCGTATTGCTTCTCTATGTGCCAGTTGCTGTTGATAAATTTGATTTTGTCTTTCAGCGAGTTCCATCCACTTCGTGTCCTCAATGGCCATTAGTTCAATTCGTGCAATAATGGCATCTATTTTCTCTTCCAATAGTTTACTCGGGGCGTCAGCAAATTCAAAACTGTTATTATTACAAATCTTGAAAATCAAAATGTCTCGCGGAATGAGCTTGGTTGATTGAAAACTGTAATTACTGTCCTCATCAATTATACGTTTATGTTTGGTGCGGATACTTAGTTTGTATGTGTGTTTATTTATTGTAATATTCGTGCCGAAATGGTCAATAAAAATGGTATGCCCCTTTAATTCAATTATTTTGATAATGGTGTCGAAAATCCTCGTGGCCCGGGAAAAGTGAGACTCTCTCACTTGTATGCTTAATTCTCCTTGTAATGCATTGCTCCATCTACCTTTCAGCATTTCTTTTTGATAGACAGTATATTTCTCCCTATATCTGGCAACAAGTGGGTGCCAACTGTTAATCAATTTGGGTACTTTCACCATTTCACCCATTTCCAACGCCACCTTTGCTTTGATTTGGGAGAAAGAAGTCGATACAGATTCGGATTTTTCAATTGAATTATGCAGATTTATTACAGTTGAGATATTAGGATATTCAATCAACGGTAGAATGGTCACATCCTTGCCAAATGCTATTTTTGTCCAAAATCCGCTTGCGGGCAATGGTATTTTGTATTCTTCACAAATGCTTTTTAATTGTGCGTAGGTCAACCCAAAGTCTTCCTGTATTTTTTTCATTGGTTTACTCCAAACCAAATCATAGAGTTCCCTTCTTTGTAGCTCATTAATCATGAAACAAAATTGATCGATAATTTGACTCAAATTATACTTGGTGGCAAAAAAAAACAGTAGTCAAACTCGTTTGTTTTAAGATTTGAGCCCACTTGTTAGGAGTGATTTGACACTTTAAAAACACTATATTTGAATTTATGCATTATACTTTTGTCAATGGAAGTAGGCTTCGCCAAATAGAGTTAAATGTTGAACACAGATTTATTATGAAAATGAAATTTGTTATCATAATGGTATTTATTGTCAGTAATACTGGGTTGTTTGCTCAAATTCCAGCAATAACGCCCGATGTTGCGCAAACTAAAAATAAGGTTGAAGCTGCCCAAAACTACCAACTTTTCAAAACAGAAAATATTTGGACTTTTATCAAATTGGATACTCGAAATGGTAAAATGTGGCAAGTACAATATTCGGTTGGAAAAGAAAATCGAATTGAATCTGTGCTCAATTCAGTAGCTCTATCAGCCGGTATTCAGGAATTAGCTGGCAGATTTACTCTATATCCAACTGAAAACATTTATAATTTCATTCTTTTGGATCAAATCAATGGTTCTGTTTATCAAGTCCAATGGTCTATTAAAGAGGAAAACAGAGGTGTAATACCTATAAATTAACGAAATGAAAAGTATCTCAATAATTAGGACTAAACACATTTTATTGTGCACTTTAATCCTAATAAGCGGTTTGAAGCCAAATGGTCTTCACTCACAAAATGAAACTGCTCAGGCTATTGGGGGCGCCGCAGCAGTTGCTGGGTTGGCAGCATTGGCAATTGAATTGAGTGTCGAAGATTATAAAGCTCAGCTTTTGCATAATGCAGCGGAGTATATAATGGCTGATACATTTGGTGAAAAGGTCCTACGTTTTGATTTGAAATCACTCGACATTGCAATTACGGATAAAAAGGATTTGTCGGGTGTTAAGTTGAACGTTTTTGGTTTAAGGTATAAGAATGGCAAGAAATTGATTTTGTTGCAAAAGTGTTCTGACGGTTGGGTGAGTCCAACTGGTTTAAATGTGCGGCAAATCAGATACTACAAAATTGATATGGACTTATGGAATAAAATGGTCCTACATTGGATGAATAATATTAATGAATCGGATGAAGACAATGTCCAGCTACCAAAGAAATTCGATAATCAAGACCAGGAAATTAGTTTTTCTACTTTGAAGAATATTGTGATTGATGATTTTGGCAATTATGAATTTGTGTTCATGGCAAAAAAGAATAATCGTTTGGTATTCCAAATTAGGGGGACAAAATATTACATGGAGCCTATTAATGAATATTTTAATTTGGCTACTGAAAGCGGGAGATTCTCATTGTTTTTTCATGATTATTCGGATTTAGTAAACATCAAGCGGAAGGGGATTTTAGAAATCACGCAATTCTTAAATCAAGAAACCGTTTTTTAACATTAACTCTTGAGCGGATCAATTTTGGTATATCTCCTTACTATTACGACAAAAGTATAATATCACTTGGCTTTGAAATCGAAATCCCTAAATCCGATCGTTCTTTCCAAGATCAATAAGCCATTTGTCATCAGCCGAAATTTCTAGGTTTTCCTTTTTTGCGGCTTCAATCGCAACCTGTGCCCAGTGCTTTGCTTCGTTCCAATCCTTTTGCTTAGTCGTGATTTGAGCTTGGTGTTTGGCCCGTTTGAAATTCGTTTCTTTATTTAGTTCACGACTATTCCAAAATGCCGCCTGCGTGAAATGGGACTTTTTGCTGCCATTCTTTGCTATAAACTCAATGAACAAGTCAGCGGTATAATCGTATACGAAGCTGTCGTGTTGTAATCCAAGTTGGATCAGGCTGTCAACGTCATTTGTTGCTTTGAAGTAATACAAATTCAAATGGAAAACTTCCCACTGATTTTGCGGATACATCAGATTGTAGCGGTTGATATATTTACGGGCATTCCCCCAATTTTTATTCTCAATTTCACGATAGCCCTTCCAGTTTACGGATGTCGCAATCAAGTCGTCGGCGATGTCCGGACCATAATTGGCATCAAGCCAGGGTTTGTTGGCTATGATTTTATCCAAAAGTGCGTCAGGTACGTCGTTGGGGTAGAATCTACACACATTAAAATCCGTGTACTTTTTATAGTCGCACTGGGCGAAAAACTGATTCAACTCATCTGGACTTGGGGTGCTCTTTTTGAAATTCGCTTTCAACTCTTTTTGGACAAAATTGGGCCAATTGAATTGTAGGCCCTTGGGAATTCCGGGACGTGATATTGGGGTTTGGTCGATACTATCTTTGATATATTCCATCCAATAGTTCTTTGGCATTGAACCGTGCCATGTTTCAAGGTATTCGCCTTGGGGAGTAAAGAAAATGAAGGAGGGGTAAGATGCGATGCCATACTTCAACTTCATGAGCTTACCCATTGAATCGATTTCAGCATCCAATATATAAGAATTGAGTTTGGGGTTCATGAGCGACAAAACTTCGGTATCCCTAAAGTGTTGCTTGTCCATCACTTTGCACCAGTAGCACCATTCGGTAGATAGGTCAACCATGATGTATTTATTGTCCAAGGTGGCCTTTGCTATAACGTCCTCCCAGTTAGTGATACCGGGGAAGGCATGCTTTTCATGCTTTTCAATTTGAGAATATACTTGAGAGAATAATCCAATTGAACAGAGTAGGAGCAGGCAAAAACTTTTCATGGGGCAAAATAAGTTCATTACAAACAATGAGAAATGATAGAAATTGATCATGTTTAATACAATTTATTGTACTAAAATACGAGGCAGTTCAAATGCACGGCGATTTTGATGATAGTTTCAATGTGATTTCTATTGTGGTGCAAGTTATTTGTAATCGCCGGCTGATATTCACTCTCCAGCGCTGCTGCAATTTGACAACCTTAAGTTTATAAGTGTTTTCGAGTAGACGAGTTAGGCTTGCATTAGGTCCCAGGTTTCGAATCCAAAAGGTCCCAGGTTTCGAATCCACAAGGGTCTTGTGACGTTGGTCGGTAGGAGGGGGTGATTTGTCCTATTATCCCATCGGATTGTGTGGGGATAATTATTTGGTTCTATTTGAAAATCTCCGTTTAATTGTCCTATTTTTGTTAAGCTAATTGGTTGCCACAGCGAAAAGAGTTAAAGTCCCCATCTTTTCTCACTGGGTAGCTAACTGGTAACCTATAAAGAGAAAAAAGTCTAGAACACGGGTAAAATATACGGTTTGGCATTGAGGTTCATTTTCCTCTCTCTCCGCCCGATAACAAAAAAACCCAGCAAAGCTGGGTTTTTTTGTTAGTAGATAAATCAGTTACGCATAGAAATCAGGCAATCATTCTACGAACACCGCGCCATCAAAACTGCCAAATTACTCCCGAGTATCGTGTCGCTTCATCAATGGGGCGAGGAGTTTGCCAATGGTGATGCTCTGGATTGATGAATGCCAGTAATTTCATTATTATTTTTTTATACCAGGCATCCTCAAAGCAATCACCATCGCCGAAGCCAAGGTGACAAGTCCAATGGCAACAATGGCGGCCTCCAAGCCCCAGCGATCTGCAATGAGACCAGAAATC
>JACCDS010110035.1_pt1 | contig 24363 bp, 30 predicted proteins | sample 7446441 | NCBI WGS metagenome assembly JACCDS01 (sample SAMN15323445, study PRJNA562643) | freshwater metagenome | isolation source: river surface water | place: USA:Blue River Watershed | collected 2017-08-17 | reverse complement strand
CTGCCCTGCCGCATTGCCCGTGCCGCGCGATCTGCTAACCTAGCCTGAACCAGTTCCGATTTCGGAGGAAAACATGTCATCTCATGACGCGAACGGCATGCCCGGCGCAAACGCGATGGGCGACACGATGGAGTTCGTGAAGGGCCTTTGGGGCGCGATGAAGCTGCCGGGCATGAGCATGCCTTCCCTGTCGCCGGAGGACATCGACAAGCAGATCGCCGACCTGAAGGCGGTCGAGTCGTGGCTGCAGATGAACATGAACATGTTGCGCAGCACGATACAGGCGCTCGAAGTGCAGAGCGCCACGCTGAACGCATTGCGCTCGGTGAGCCAGAGTTTCGCCAACGCCGCCCACGCCGCAGGCACCGGCAGTGCCGCCGGCGCCGGTTCCCCGCCGCCTGACGTCAAGCCGGCGTTCGATTCACCGTTCGACAGGACGACCAGGGCGGCGGATCCGGATCCGGAGGCGGCAGAAGCCGAAGCCGGCGCGCCGGGAGCGGCAGGCGCATTCCCCGATGCCGCGGCGATGGCGGCGCAATTCGCTGCACCGGCGGCATGGTGGAACACTGTCCAGGAACAATTCTCGAATGCGGTCGGTCAGGCGCTGGCGCCGGCGCCGGCGAAGAAGAGCAGCAAGCGCAGCGGGCCGGCAAAGAAGACCGCCGCAGGAAAAACCACGACCGCGCGCAAGCGCACGCCGAAGGCCTGAGCCCGTCAGCTGCGCGCGGCGCGTTTCAGCAGGCGCATCAGTGCGCCCAGCACGGGCAGTTTCTCGTACAGTTCCTCGGCCGCGTCCCAGTAGTCACGGTGGAAAGAAGCACGGCCATCGGCGTCGAACTTCAGGTGGCTGGCGCCGCGTATGCATTGCTCGTCGCGCGCGAAGCGTTTCATGCGAAAGCGGAAATCCCAGGTCACGAATGCCTGGTCGCCCTGCAGTAAGCTGCCGGTGATCACGAATCGCGGCGCATCGACCTGTTCGAACATGTGCGCGAAGATGCGCGTCACCGCGGGCAGGCCGCGCACCTCATTGAACGGATCCTTGAAATAGACGTCGTCGGCGTAGATTGCAGCCAGCGCGGGCAGCGTGCCGGGCGCGATCGTCCGAAAACAGTCGATCAGTCGCGCGAGGCTGGCTTCGTGATTCATAGTCCGGTTACCTTGTGGATCAGCGGGAAGTAGAGCCGGTAGGGTAGCAGGCGCGCGAGCCTCAGCCAGTTCGTGAAGCGCTTCGGGAAATGAATGTGGAACCGGCCCTTCTCGATGCCTGACACGATCTCGTGCGCGGCGCGGCGCGCGCTGATCAGCCCCGGCATCGCGAAGTCATTCTGCGCGGTGGCCGGCGTGGCGACAAAGCCGGGATTGATCAGGTAGACCGCGATCCCGCGCGGCCGCAGGTCAAAGTACAGTGACTCGGACAGGTTGATCAGCGCCGCCTTCGTCGGCCCGTAAGCCAGCGCCTTCGGCAGGCCGGAATAGCCGGCCACCGATGACACGATCCCTATCCCGCCTTCGCCCTGTGCCAGCAGCGTCGGCAGCACCGCGTCGAGGCAGCGGAACACGCTGCGCAGGTTCAGGTCGAGCAGGTGGTCGACCACGTCCAGGTCGATGCCGTCGGCACGCATTTCGTTGTAGGCGCCCGCCACCAGCAGCACCAGGTCAATTCCCTGCCATGCGGTCAGCAGTCGGTCGCGCGCCTGCCGCACCTGGTAGGGCACGGTCACGTCCAGCGGCAGCGTGAGCGCGTGCGGATGGTCGTGTGCCACGCTTTGCAGCGCCGTCTCGCGGCGCGCGGACACGGCGACGCGCGCACCGCTTTCAAGCAGCAGGCGCGCGGTCTCGGCGCCGATGCCGGTCGATGCGCCGATCACCCAGACGCGCTTGCCCCGCCAGTCGTGAACGCGCGGGTTCATTGACCAGCCGCGGGCCGCACTGTGTGCGCGGGCCGGGCGGGCTGTCGGGGACTGCAATGACATCATCCTGCCGTCCTCTTTCGGAAAGACAGCGTGACTTCGCCCAGGCGGAAGCCGAATTTGCTCATCACGGCGCGGTTCAGCATCACGTTCTCATCCATCAGGAACATCCAGTCGTCGAAATTGACGTGATAGACGCGGCCATCGACCGGCAGCGCCAGCGTGTATTTCCAGTTGAATGCATTGCCGCCGCTCTCGCCGGCGGCCTCGCCAATCACGTCCGATGCACTGCCGACGTAACGGTGGTCACCCACCTTCTTCAGTGTCCAGACACGACGCTGCCGCGTGCCGTCCGAGTAGGTGAACTGCTCGTCCAGCACGCCGGTGTCGCCGTCCCAGCGGCAGTCCATCACCACGGTGAAGCGCTTGATGACCTTGCCGGAGCGGTCCTGGAACATGCCCCACGCATCGACCGTGCCGTTGAAGTACTGCTGCAGGTCGAGCGCTGGCTGCGCGCCGGCGTAGTCAGACGGCTGCATCGTCGCTCCGCATCCGGACAGCAGCAGTGCAGCGGCCAGCGCCAGTGCGCGCCACCTTCGGGTTCCCCTCATGGCATTTCCTCCTAAACATCGTGCAACGGTGATCGCCATAACAGCAGGGCCGCGATGGCCTTCAGCACGCAGGGCAGCAGCGCATATGCGAGCGTCAGTGCGAGCAGCGCGGATTCATCGGCGCTGCCGGGGTGGTAGCCCAGCCATTGCAGCAGCGGCAAGGCCATGCCGGCCGCCAGCGCCAGGTTCATCTTCGTCATCCAGCTCCACAGCCCGAAGTAGCTTCCCTCGCGCGTGCCGGCATGGCCGGCGTCGCCGATCACGCCGGCCAGCAGCGCCGGCGGCAGCGCGAGGTCAGCGCCGAGCGCGGCGCCGCTCAACAGGCAGGCCAGTGCAAACGGCAGCAAGTCGCCCGGCCCGAGCGCCACGGTCCAGCCGAATGCCAGGATCGCCAGGGCCATCCCGGCCAGCCATGCTCGTGCTTCGCCTGCGCGTTGTGCGAGACGGGACCACAGCGGCAGCGCGAGTGCGCCTGCGCCGAAGTACAACAGCAGGAACAGCGGCGCGTGCTGCGCCAGTTGCAGCCGGTCCGTGGCAAAGAACAGGAACAGCGTCGCCGGTATCGCAGCGGCAATGCCGTTCACCGCGAATACGGCGAACAGCCAGCGGAACCGGCGCCCCGACAGCGGCGCAAGCCAGCGATCGTCGAAGGATGCCGCGCTGCCGCTTGCACCCGTTCCGGGCTGCAGCACGGCAGCACGGGCACGCGGCGCGACTTTCCACAGCAGCGCCGCGGCAGCCAGCAGCATTGCTGCAAACGACGCCGTCAGCACGGACTGGCTGGCGTACGCCGGCAGGACGGCCGCCAGCACCACGCCGGCCAGTGCGCATCCTTCGCGCGTGGCGGTCAGGCGCGCACGCTCGCCCCGCTGCTGTGTGAGGCTTGCACCCCAGCTGTTGTGCGCGATCGTGGCGAGCGAATAGCCGAGGTAGACCAGCATGAGGCTTGCGCCGAACCAGGCTGCCAGCGCGCCTTCGCCGACGGCGGGCGGGTGGAACAGCGCGACAAAGCCGGCCAGCAGCAGCGGCAGTGACAGCAGCACGAAACCGGCATGGCCGCGCCCGGGCTGCGCGCGGTCGATCCAGCGTCCGAGCATGGGGTCAATGAACGCGTCCAGCACCCGCGCGCCCAGCAGCACGGCACCTACCGTCGCCAGCGACAGGCCGAGGCCGGCGGCATACAGCTGCGGCACCATCACGTAGACCGGCAGCGCCAGCAGCGCCAGCGGCAGGCCGAACAGGCCGTACGCAAAAAGTTGGCCGGATGTGTAGGTCATGGCTTGCCCAGCAAGGCGGCACGCAGCTTCGGTGCGCTGGTGCGCGGATGCAGCCAGATTGCGAAGAAAGCCGGGCCGAATTCCGGATCGGCGACGTCGCCGATCGCCGTGCCGTTGCGGAAGAACCGCGTCGGCTGTCCCGGCTGATAGATGCCGACCAGCTGCGTGCCCTCCTCCACATCCGGGAAAACCTGTTTCATCGCCTCCAGCCACGCCCGCTGTTGTGCCGGACTGCCCAGGCCGAGCTTCTTCATCTCGTCGACGCTGGCGTCGGCGATGCGTGCGCCGTACAGCGCGCGCGCGTAGTTCAGCTCAAGCGCCAGCGGCGTGCGCTTCCAGTCATCGGCGCTGAAGGCGCGCCGTTCCGCCCACAACCGTGCGTCGTACAGCTTGAGTCCGAACCAGCGGAAGGTGCCGCTGCCCATCGCGGTGGCAAGCGGCAGCGTGTCCCGTATCGGCGACGCGATCGTGGTCGCGCACAGCAGGCTGAGCAGGCAGGCCAGCGACAGCAAACGGCACAGGCGGCTAAGGCGGCGCATGGCTGGGGTCCGTCAGTCCTTGCGCAGCGTGAACTGGAACAGGTCGATGCTGCCGGCATGGAAACCCGCTTCGCAGTACGCGAGGTAAAACGACCAGGTGCGGATAAAGCGTTCGTCGAAGCCTTGCGCGCGCACCGCCGGCAGCTGTTGCGCGAACGTGTGGTGCCACTCGGCCAGCGTGCGTGCATAGTCGGCGCCGAATGCAAATTCGTCGACCACCGTCAGCCCGTGCCGTTTGGCGTGTGCGCGGAATGCGGCCGGCGACGGCAGCATGCCTCCCGGGAAGATGTACTGCTGGATGAAGTCGCTGCCTTTGCGATAGCGGTCGAACAGCTCGTCTGCAATGGTGATGGTCTGGACGCACGCGCGGCCACCCGGCTTCAGTCGCTGTGCGACGCAGCTGAAATATGCGTCCCAGTAAGCTTCGCCGACCGCTTCGAACATCTCGATCGATGCGATGCCGTCAAATTCGCCGCCGGCATCGCGGTAGTCCTGCAGCCTCAGGTCGGCTCGTGCGGCGAGCCCGGCCTGCTGCAGCCGTTGCGTCGCGAACTCGAGCTGCTCGGTCGACAGCGTCAGCCCGGTCACGTGCGAGCCGCTGCGCGCGGCCAGTTCGGCGAAGCCGCCCCAGCCGCAGCCGATCTCGAGCACGCGACCGCCTTCGGGCAGCTGCAGCTGCCCGAGGATGCGCTGGTACTTCGCCTGCTGCGCCTGTTCCAGCGTGAGTCCGGGCGCGGCGTACAGTGCGCTTGAGTAAGTCATCGACGAATCCAGCCACAGCCGGTAGAAGCGGTTGCCGATGTCATAGTGCGCATGGATGTTGCGGCGGCTGCCGGACTTCGAATTGCGATTGAACAGGTGTCGCAGCCGGTACAGCAGGCCGCCCCACCAGCTGCCGTAGATGGCCGTTTCCAGCCGGTCGCGGTTGTGGATGAACAGCTGAAGCAGGCCGGCCAGATCGTCGGTCTGCCAGTCGCCGGCAATGAAGCTCTCGGCGAAGCCGATGTCGCCCGAGCGCAGCGCAGCGATGCAGGGATTCCAGTTCTTCAGCCGGATCGACACCGGCGTGGCGCCGCTGCCGAAGGTGAGCGAGCTGCCGTCGGGGCAGCTGACGCGCAATGCACCGTGTTCGATCCGGCGCAGCATCTGCAGAACGATGCGGGCCTGCGTGGGAATGGTGGCCGGCAAGGCGGCTGTCGCACGGTCGGCGCCGGCATGCGGAGCGAGTTCGAGGCTCGCGGAGGCGGACTTGTTCATCGGCTCAGGGCTTTCGAAGGAGGCAGGGGTTTGCGGAAGAACGGCACGCGCTTGGCAAACAGGCGCAGGGCCTGCCAGTGGATGCGAGCGATCACGCCGAGTGTCATCAGCGGGTGACGCACGAATGCCTGCAACGCTGCCGCGCCGGAAAGTGGTCGCAGCTTGCCGGACACGCTGGTCTGCAGCAGCGGGCCGTCATCGTCGTGGTAATCGATGCGTGCGACCACCCGCTCGCCCGACGGCTGCATCGCACGCATGAAGCGGAAGCGGTAAGCGCCGGTGACGGCGCAAAACGGCGACACATGAAAGATCTTTTTCGCCGACAGCGGTTCGCCCCAGCGCAGCGTGCCGCCGTTGTCGAGCAGGTAGCAATGGCGCTCGCCGAAGGTGTTGTTCACTTCGCAGACGATGACACGCAGGCTGCCGTCGCGACGATGGCAGAACCAGAACGAGACCGGGTTGAACACATAGCCGAGCACGCGCGGAAAAGTCTGCAGCCAGATCTCGCCGTCGGCATCGCGGATGCCTTCGGCGGCCAGCAGCTGGTCTATCCATTGCAGCAGCGGCGTCTGTCCGTCGCCGTGGTCATGGTCGTGGAAGGACAGCAGGTTGAAGGCATTGCGCGAACAGAAGCGGCTGCCCAGCGGCGCGCCGCCCAGCGAGCGCAGCGGCAGCAGCAGCGTGAACACGCCGTAGCTGAATGTATTGCGTGCCGGCCGCAGCCGCGCATGCCGTACGGTACCCATGCTCAGCATTGGCCGGTGCGTGGTCGGGATCATCGTGGCCATCGGATCGTCGTCGTGCCGTTCACTCAGGCGGCGCGCAGGGACTGCGTCGCGCCAAGCCGCTCGATGGCATCAGCCACCGACAGGCCGGACTTCAGGCCGTCTTCATGGAAGCCGTAGCCGGTCCATGCCCCGGCAAACCAGACATTGCGCTTGCCTTGCAGCGCAGGGAGCCTGCGCTGCGCATCGATGGCGGCGCTGTCGAACACCGGGTGGGCGTAGTCGAATTCCCCGAGGATGGTGGCCGGGTCCGGTTCGCGGATGGGGTTCAGCGAGACAATCACCGGCGCCGCCACCGGCAGCGGCTGCAGCTTGTTCAGCAGGTAGTGCACGCAGACGCGTGGTTCGGTCGCGCCGGCGCTTTCATAATTCCATGCGGACCATGTGCTGCGTCGCTCGGGCAGGCAGCTGGCGTCCGTGTGCAGCACCGCGCGGTTCTGCTGGTAGCCGATCGCCGACAACATTTCGCGTTCTGCACTGTCGGCATCCCGCAGCAGGGCAAGCGACTGGTCGCTGTGCGCTGCCAGTACCGCGTGGTCATATAGCTGCTCGCCATGCGCGGACTCGACGCGCACCTGCGGCAGGCCGCCGACATCGATGCGCGTGACCGACTTCACCGGCGTGGCCAGATATTTGTTCGGTATGGCCGCCATCATTTTCTGCACGTAATGGCGCGAGCCGCCGGTGACGGTATGCCACTGCGGCCGGTCGCTGACCTGAATGAGGCCATGGTTGTGGCAGAAGCGCACGAAGGTCGCCAGCGGGAAAGCGAGCATCTGCTCGGTCGGGCAAGACCAGATGCATCCGGCCATCGGCAGCAGGTACCAGTCACGGAATTCGGCGCTGTAGCCGCGCGCGTCGAGGAAGTCGCCCAGCGGCGTCTCTTCCATCGCGCCGGGCGTCAGCGCAAGCTGCGTGGTCTCGCGGTTGAAGCGCAGGATGTCCTTCAGCATGCGCCAGAAGCGCGCGCTGAACAGGTTGCGCTTCTGCGCGAAAACGGTACCCAGGTCAGAGCCTGCCCATTCGAGCACGCGGCTGCCGCTGCCCTGCGGGATCGGCATCTTCACCGCGAATGACATGTCGCTGGCGGTGGTGTGCACGCCGAGTTCGGCAAACACGCGCACGAGATTCGGGTAGGTGCGGTGGTTGAAGACGAGGAAGCCGGTATCAACGCCGAAATGCTGACCGTCGACTTCAATGTCGACAGTGTTCGCATGGCCGCCGAAGTAGGTGCCGGCCTCATACAGCGACACCTGATGCCCTGCGCGCGAGAGCTGCCATGCGGCGGACAGTCCGGAGATGCCTGCGCCGATCACTGCAATTTTCATCTCATGCCTTGTCGGTCAGAATAAAAAGCTGCGACGCCCGTCGGGGAGAAATACGGGTTGGGGGGAAGATCGCCCCGAACTGCCGCCGGTTTGCACCGGGAGGCACCGCAGACAAAACTCAACGATCAGGGAAGTTGCGCCGCTCTCGCTGCGTCGCTTCCCGCAGGGTGCCTGCATCCTGGCGCAGGCATTGCCGCCCGTGCCGGATGCGCGCTGCCTTTACTGCGCGGCGAGCGCCTTCTCGATGGTTGCCACGAAATCCTTTTCGTCCGGACGCGTCGTGCTGCCGTAGCTGCCGATGAGCTTGCCGTCGCGGCCGATCAGGTATTTATTGAAATTCCAGCCGGGCTCTTTCGCGCCGGCCTTCTTCAGCGCGGCGAACAGTGCGTTCGCGTTCTTGCCCTTCACCGAAGTCTTCGAGAACATCGGGAATTTCACGCCGTAGGTGTTGTAGCAAAAGTCCGCGATCTTCTTGTTCTCGTCGGGCTCCTGCGAGAAGTCGTTCGACGGGAAGCCGAGGATCACCAGGCCCTTGCCCTGGTACTTCGCGTACAGCTTCTCCAGTCCCTCGTATTGCGAAGTGAAACCGCAGTAGCTCGCGGTATTCACCACCAGCGCCACCTTGCCGGCGTACTGGCACAGGTCCTGCGGCGCCTCATCCTGCAAACGGTTGAACTTGTGGTCGAGCAGCGCCGGGCAGTCGGCGGCGAAGACGGCACGCGGCAACAAGGCCAGCAGCGTCAGCAGCGCGAGCATGCCAGCCAGCATCGGGAAGGAAAGCTGTCGAACGGGGATCGCGGTCGTTTTCATCGATGGATACCGGTAGGTTTTAATTTATACTGCTTGGTCATTCTAGCGCATTCGCAGAAATTTTGTGACGGTACGTCCCGGCAATTGTTGAATTTGCCTTGGAGGCAAGCATGCAAGCACTCGCTTTTATTTAAGACATGGAAACTTCGTGGGTTTTATTGAATGCGTGACCTGATACTGGTGCTGGGCGACCAGCTGACACTGTCCAGCCCGGCGCTCGATGGTTTCGACCCGGCACAGGATTTCGTGCTGATGATCGAAGCACCGGGTGAGGCGACGGCCGTTTGGTCGCACAAGGCACGCATTGCCTTGTTCCTGTCGGCGATGCGCCATTTCGCGCAGGAGATTGAAGCGCGCGGCTGGCCGCTGGATTACGTCGCACTGGATGCCGCCGGTCCGACCGGTTTTGGCGATCGCCTGCGCGATGCGCTGCGCCGCCATCGTCCTCGCGCACTCAAGCTGCTCGAGGCCGGCGAGCTGCGCATGCAGCAGGCGATCGAATCCGTCTGCCATGACGAAGGGATCGCGTTGCACTGGGTCGACGACACGCATTTTCTCTGCAGCCGGGCTGACTTCGCGCGCTGGGCCAAGGGCAAGCGCGAGCTGCGCATGGAATTCTTCTATCGCGAAATGCGCCGCAAGCACCGTGTGCTGATGGACGGCGCTGAACCGGCCGGCGGCCAGTGGAACTTCGATGCCGACAACCGCAGCGCGTATCCGAAGCGCAGCGGCCCGGGATCTATCCCGCAGCCGGCGGGATTTGCGCCGGACGACCTGACGCTGGAGGTGTTCGCTCTGGTCGAGCAGAAATTTCCCGGCCACCCCGGCTCGCTTGCGCATTTCCGCTGGCCGGTCACGCACGAGCAGGCGCTGCAGGCGCTGCAGGTGTTCATCGACACCCGGCTCGCGCAGTTCGGCAAATACCAGGACGCGATGTGGACCGACACGCCGACCGGCTGGCATTCACTGCTGTCGGCCGCGATGAACCTGCACCTGCTCGATCCGCGCGAGGTGATCGCCGCTGCCGAGCAGGCATGGCGGCGCGGCCGCGTGCCGCTCGCCGATGCCGAGGGCTTCATCCGCCAGGTGCTTGGCTGGCGCGAATTCATCCGTGGCGTGTACTGGCTCGACATGCCGGCCATGCGCGAGGCCAATCATTACGCACACCAGCGCGACCTGCCCGCATGGTTCTGGAGCGGCGACACCGGAATGGCCTGCCTGCGCGATTCCCTGAAGCAGACGCTCGACCATGGTTATGCGCATCATATCCAGCGGCTGATGGTGACCGGTAATTTCGCGCTGCTCGCGCAGCTGTCGCCGCAACAGGTCGAGGACTGGTATCTCGCGGTCTACGTCGACGCGATCGAGTGGGTCGAGCTGCCGAATACGGCGGGCATGGCGCTGCATGCCTGCGGACCACGTTTCACGAGCAAGCCGTACATCGCCAGCGGCGCGTACATCCAGCGGCAGAGCAACTATTGCAGCGGCTGCCGTTACGATCCGGCGCGCCGCACGGGCGAGCAAGCCTGTCCGTTCACGACGCTGTACTGGCATTTCGTCGACCACCATGAGCGCTCGCTTGCAGCCAACCCGCGCACCGCGTTAATGGCGAAAAACCTGCAAAAGCTCGGCGATGACGAGCGATCAGCGATCCGCCGCCATGCGGCTGAATTGCTGGATGACCTCGACGCGCTGTAAGGAACATCGCGAACTTGACAAAGAGGCAAGCTCGTTCGCTCATCGGTCTGTCATTCTTTATTGATAGAATCGCGGCACTTTTGTAAACCGTGGCGGAATCAACTCATGCTGTATCCCGAACTTTTCCGATCTCTTGAGCAAGTGCGCTGGAACATGGAATCCGACATTCCGTGGGACCAGTTCGACGGCAGCAAGCTGACCGACGAGCAAGCGCAGACGATCAAGATGAATGCGATCACCGAGTGGGCTGCCTTGCCTGCGACCGAGATGTTTCTTCGTGATAACCGCGATGACAGCGATTTTTCCGCGTTCATGTCGGTCTGGTTCTTCGAAGAGCAAAAGCATTCGCTGGTGCTGATGGAGTACCTGCGCCGCTTCCGTCCGGACCTGGTGCCCACCGAAGAGGAACTGCACAACGTGCGTTTCGAGTTCGATCCGGCGCCGCCGCTGGAGACGCTGATGCTGCATTTTTGCGGCGAGATCCGCCTGAACCACTGGTACCGTTGCGCTGCTGACTGGCATACCGAGCCGGTGATCAAGCAGATCTACAAGATCATCAGCCAGGACGAGGCACGTCATGGCGGCGCCTACCTGCGCTACATGAAAAAGGCGCTCGGCCAGTTCGGAGATGCTGCACGCGCCGCCTTTGCGAAGATCGGCGTGCTGATGGCGTCGGCGCGCCGCACCGAGAAGGCGCTGCACCCGACCAACCTGCATGTGAACCAGTCGCTGTTCCCGAACGACACCGTGCAGAGCCGCCTGCCGGACCCGGCGTGGCTCGAGGCCTGGCTCGACAAGCAGATCCGTTTTGATGGTGCATGGGAGCAGAAGGTCGTGGACCGCATCCTGCACAACCTGTCGCTGCTGTTCGAGCGCAGCTTTGGCACCGTGCAGGAACTGAACCGCTACCGGAAGGAAGCGATCGCACGGCTGGAGCCGACTGCCGTCTGAGGTCCGCTGCCGGCGAGCCTGCGGGCGCGCCGGCCGGTAGCCGACGCCGCGCTCGCATCCGATCTCACGCAATCCGGCAAGAGGTCATCCAATGAAACGACGCATTTTCCTGAACGCCGTGCTGGTCGCCGGCGCTCTGCCATTGTGGTCGCAGGCAGCGAAAAAGCCTGCGATCACCGTCTACAAGACGCCCAGCTGCGGCTGCTGCCATGAATGGGTCGCACACCTGCGCAAGAACGGCTTCGAGGTCACGACGCACGACGTACCCGATACGTCGCCCTATCGCAGCCGCTTCGGCGTGCCGAAAGAGCTTGCCTCCTGCCATACCGGCGTGATCGACGGCTATGCGCTCGAAGGCCATGTGCCGGCAGCAGACATCCGGCGCCTGCTGGCCGAGCGGCCGAAGGCGCGCGGCCTGTCGGTGCCCGGCATGCCGGTCGGCAGCCCCGGCATGGAGGTCGAGGGTACGCGCCGCGATGCGTTCGACGTGGTGCTGTTCGCCGATGACGGCAGTCGCAAGGTCTGGCAGCACTATCCCGCGCAAAGCTGAGCGCCTGCTTCGTCACATTGCCGGCTGCGTTGTCAGCGCTTGCAGTACGCGTACCGGCGAATACGCCCGTGCCGCTGCGCGGGCAGGCAGCATGCTGCCGGAGTTACCTGCAACGCCATTGCCATCGACGAGACTCGCACCGGGTCGCAACGGCGTAAAGCCATCCATGAAAAAGGCGCGGCTCCCTTCGGCTGCCGCGCCTTGCGATGCGTCCGGGCTGGCGCAGGCCGACCCGTCGCGGTCGATATTTAGTCGTGGTGGTGATGGTGATGCATGTCGCCGTCGTCATCCTTCTTCTTCACCGGCATGCCGAGATCGGCCACTTCGACGCTCGCCTCGACCTTGCCGGCCTTGCGGAAGACCAGCGTCAGCGGGAATTTGTCGCCGACGGCGAGCGGCTTCTTCAGGCCCAACAGCATCAGGTGCACGCCGGCACCCGGCTTCATCTCCAGCTTTTGCCCAGCCTTGAGCTCGACTTGCGGCAGCGCGCGCATCTTCATCACGTCACCTTCCATTGCCATCGTGTGAATCTCGACCCTGGCCGCCACCGGCGAGCTGGCCGACACCAGCACGTCGTCGGCGCCCTTGTTCTCGATTTGCAGGTAGGCCGCGCCATTGGTCTGCTTGCCGACGGTCGCGCGCGCCACCGCCTTGTCGATCTGCAGCGCTTTCGTGTCCTGCGCATGCAGCAGTCCGGCGGACAGCAGCAGCGGTAGGGCGATGTAACAGGCAAGGGCGCGTCGCAGGGTCATGATGTTCCTCGGTAGTAGTAGTTGATCTTCGAATTATAGGATCAGAGGGCACAACGCCGTTCAGGACCCGCCGGCAAATCCCTGCTGCCGCCACGCCTCGAACACGGTCACGGCGACCGTGTTCGACAGGTTCAGGCTGCGGTTGCCGGGACGCATCGGAAGCCGTATTCGCTGGGCTGCCGGGAAGCTGTCACGCAGCGCGGGATCGAGCCCGCGCGTCTCCGAGCCGAACACAAACACGTCGCCGGGCCGGAAGCTCAGCTCCGCGAAGACGGACGAGCCATGCGTGGTGAAGGCGAACACGCGCGCCGGGTCGGGACGGAGTGCGCCGATGAACGCTGCCCAGTCCTTGTGCACCTGCATCTGCGCGTACTCGTGATAGTCGAGGCCGGCGCGTCGCATGCGTGCGTCGTCGAGCGGGAAGCCGAGCGGCTCGATCAGGTGCAGCTGCGCCCCGGTGTTGGCGCACAGCCGGATGACATTGCCCGTGTTGGGCGGGATTTCCGGCTCGACCAGTACGACGTGAAACAAATTCTTCTCCCCTGGCCGCGACGGCCTTGTTCAATGCGGCGGCGTGCGCGCGAAGACGAGGTTGGTCACGCTCGCCGCGCCGTGCCGCTTCAGGCAGGCCGCCAGCGCGCCCAGCGTGTGACCGGTGGTCATCACGTCGTCGATCAACAGCACATGCTTGGCATCGACTGCCCGGCGCTGCGTCACCGCGAATGCGCCGCGCATATTATCCCGTCTGTCGGCCGGCGCAAGTCCGGATTGCGGCGCGGTGTCGCGCACACGGACGCAACTGCCGGTTGCCAGTGGCAGCCGCAGCGCGCGTGCCAGCGGACGCGCGATTTCCTGTGCCTGGTTGAAGCCGCGCGCGGCCAGCCGCGCCGCCGACAGCGGGACGGCGATCGCGACCTCGGCGGCCATCACTTGCGGTTCGTCCGTTGCTGCCCGCAGCATCTGCTGCGCGAACGCCCGCGCGAGCGGCAGGCGGGCGCGGAACTTGAGCGCCTGCACCAGCAGGTCGGCCGGCGGCGCATACAAGGTCGCGGTGATGCTTGCGTCGAACGCCGGCGGATCGGTGACGCAGGCGCCGCACAGCGACGTGGCGGCCGTCGCCGGCAGCGGTACGGCGCAGCGGCGGCACCACGGAGCGTGCGGCGAAAGATAGCGCGTGCAACAGGCGGCGCAGACCGGCGCCCGCGTATCGCCGCCGCACAGCATGCAGCATCCCGGCAGCAGCCGGGCGGCCAGCGCAGCCGGCGCGCGGCGCAGGCAAAGCAGCAGGTACGGTCGGTCAAGGGGCATCGCAGGTCGGCTCCGGAGCGCTGGGGTAAACTGCCGCGCATTGTTTCCCCGTCTTCGCGCCCGAGCGCTGCCATGCCCGCCATTCCGAACGAACCTGATCCAGATCGCCGCATCGCGCCGGTTTCTGTTGCCGCCGTGCGTCGGCTGTTTGCGCGTCCGCAGCGCGTCGCGGACTCGCAGTTCCTGCGCCGCGAGATTGCGGCAAGGATGTTCGAGCGACTGGCGCTGATCCGCCTCGATCCCCGGCGGGTGCTGGACGCCGGTTGCGGCGAGGGCGAGGACCTGCTCGGCCTGCAGCAGGCTTTTCCGCTGGCGCAGCTGTTCGGCGTTGATGCGTCGCCATCGATGCTGGCTGCCGCCGCTGCGTCCGGCGCGCAGTCGCGCTCGCGTGCGCAGCGGCTGATCGGCCGCTTCCTCGGGCGCCGGCCCGAGGGCATGCACAGCGCCGCGCTGGTCAGTGCCGATTTCGCGCGGCTCCCGCTGCCGGACGCCAGCATCGACCTGCTGTGGTCCGGGCTGGCGCTGCACTGGCATCCGCAGCCGCACCAGGCCATCGCCGAATGGGCGCGCGTCTTGCGCACCGACGGCCTGCTGATGTTCAGCTGCTTCGGGCCCGACACCTTCATCGAGCTGCGCGAAGCATTCGCGGCCAATGGCATGGAAGAGCGCGTGATGCCCTTCGTTGACCTGCACGATTACGGCGACATGCTTGTCGCCGCCGGCATGGCCACGCCGGTAATGGACATGGAAAAGCTGACCATCACCTATGCGTCGGCCGACAAGCTGCTCGCGGATGTGCGCGCATTCGGCGGCAACCCTCTCGGCAACCGGCCCCGTGGCCTTGACGGGGGGCAGCGCTGGCAGCGGTTGCTGCGCACGATTGAAGCCGCGCGCGATCAAAGCGGGCATATCCGGCTGACCATGGAGGTCATCTACGGGCATGCGTTCCGTCCGGCGCCGGTCACGACGCGAAGCGGCGAACAGATCGTCCGTTTCGAGCCCCGGAAGCGGTAAAAGGGCGTTTGTAATTTTTTAAGTCAGCCGCTGTTCCCTGCGATTGTTATGGTCTTTACTTGGCGGCAGATATTCTTTCCCCTTATACTCCACGGGTTTTTCCTGGGCTTGTTGCTAAATAGCATTTAGACAACCGGTTTGCGCGAATGGCGGCACGTGAGTGGATTTTGAAAAGAAATTGCTCGATGTCGCCGGGCCAGCTGGCCCGGGCCTATCTGGCCTTGTGCGCCGCATCGCTGCTGGTCGCGAGTTATTTCGCGGCACGGGGTGCGTGGCTGGTGCTGGTTTTTTCAGCGCTGGAGCTGGCGGCCGTGGCCGTCGCCTTCGTTTATTTCGGTCGCCATGCGACGGATCGCGAGCATGTCGCCCTCAGCGACAGCGGTCTCCTGGTGGAATTGGTGCAGGCCGAGCGCGTGCGTCAGTACCGGATGGATCCGCAGCGTACTCGCGTGGCCTTGCCGGCATTGCGGCACGGACTGATCGGCCTGGAGTCGAACGGTGCGCGCATTGAGGTCGGCAGGTTCGTCACCGAGAGGAAGCGGCGGGAATTTGCGCGCGAACTGAACAGGGAACTGGCCGGATTCCGGGCGGGCTCTGGGGGCTGGCGGTAACAGAAAAATTAACAGATTTTAATCAGGCATTTGAGGACAACATGAACTACGCGAAGCGCCTAATCCACACGTTGATGGCTGCTGCCGGCTTGCTTGTTGCTGGCTCGACGTTCGCCGTCAATGACATGGTCGGCGGCCCTGCCGTGCACCAATTGAACTTCCAGACGCCGGTGACGGCGATCGCAGCCGACATCTACCAGTTGCACGTCTGGATGATCGCGATCTGCGTAGTAATCTTCATCGCCGTCTTCGGCGTGATGTTTTACTCCATCCTGAAGCATCGCAAGTCGCTCGGCCACAAGTCGGCCAGCTTCCACGAGAGCGCCACGGTCGAGATCGCATGGACCGTCGTGCCCTTCCTGATCGTCGTGCTGATGGCCCTGCCGGCCACCAAGACCGTCGTCGCAATGAAGGACACGTCGAACGCCGATATCACGATCAAGGCCACCGGCATGCAGTGGAAGTGGGGCTACGACTACATCAAGGGCGAAGGCGAAGGCATTTCCTTCCTGTCGGCGCTGTCGACGCCGCGCGACCTGATCGAGACCTCCGGCGCGAAGCCGGACAACTACCTGCTCGAGGTTGACAACGAGCTGGTCGTCCCGGTCAACAAGAAGATCCGTATCGTCACCACTGCCAACGACGTCATCCACGCATGGGGCGTTCCGGCCTTCGGCGTGAAGCAGGATGCGATTCCGGGCTTCGTGCGCGACACCTGGTTCAAGGCAGAGAAGGTCGGCGTTTATCGCGGCAACTGCTATGAGCTGTGCGGCAAGGAACACGCGTTCATGCCGATCGTCGTCAACGTCGTCAGCGACGCCGACTACGCAAAGTGGGTCGCCGAGAAGAAAAAGGCGATGGCCGCAACCGCGGATGATCCGAACAAGACCTGGACTGCCACCGAATTGGCAGCCCGCGGCGAAAAAGTCTATGCAGCCAACTGCGCAGCCTGCCACCAGGCCAACGGCGCCGGTGTCCCGCCCGCATTCCCCGCGCTGGCCGGTTCGCAAGTGGTCAATGGTCCGCAGGACGGTCAGATCGGTATTCTGCTGAATGGCAAGAACGCCATGCCGTCGTGGAAGTCGACGCTGTCCGACACCGAAATCGCTGCAGTCATCACCTACACCCGCAACTCGTTTGGCAACAAGGCGGAAGACAATATCGTTCAACCCGCCGAAGTCCTGGCTGCGCGCAAGTAATACAGAAATCAGGGAGAACTAGATGAGCACTACACTAGATCACGCACACGGTCACGACGACCACGCGCACGACGATCATCACCCGCACGGCTGGCGTCGCTGGCTGTTTGCGACCAACCACAAGGACATCGGCACCCTGTACCTGTGGTTCTCGTTCGCGATGCTGCTGACCGGCGGCGTGCTGGCGCTCGGCATCCGTGCCGAACTGTTCAAGCCGGGCCTGCAGCTGTTCCAGCCGGAGTTCTTCAACCAGCTGACCACGATGCACGGCCTGATCATGGTCTTCGGCGCGATCATGCCGGCCTTCGTCGGCTTCGCGAACTGGATGATCCCGCTGCAGATCGGCGCGTCCGACATGGCATTCGCGCGGATGAACAACTTCTCGTTCTGGCTGCTGCCGCCGGCAGCGATCCTGCTGGTCGGATCGTTCCTGGTTCCGGGCGGTGCAACCGCTGCGGGCTGGACGCTGTACGCGCCGCTGACGAGCCAGATGGGTATCGGCATGGACCTGGGCATCTTCGCGATGCACATCATGGGTGCATCGTCGATCATGGGCTCGATCAACATCGTCACCACCATCCTGAACATGCGCGCTCCGGGCATGACGCTGATGAAGATGCCGATGTTCGCGTGGACCTGGCTGATCACCGCCTACCTGCTGATCGCCGTGATGCCGGTTCTCGCTGGCGCGATCACGATGACCCTGACCGACCGTCACTTCGGCACCTCGTTCTTCAGCGCAGCTGGCGGCGGTGACCCGGTGATGTACCAGCACATCTTCTGGTTCTTCGGTCACCCGGAGGTCTACATCATGATTCTGCCGGCGTTCGGCATCATCTCGCAGATCATCCCGGCCTTCGCACGCAAGCAGCTGTTCGGCTACGCTTCGATGGTGTACGCAACCGCGTCGATCGCGATCCTGTCGTTCATCGTCTGGGCGCACCACATGTTCGCCACCGGCATGCCGGTGACCTCGCAGCTGTTCTTCATGTATGCGACGATGCTGATCGCGGTTCCGACCGGCGTGAAAGTGTTCAACTGGATCGCGACCATGTGGAAAGGCTCGATGACCTTCGAGACCCCGATGCTGTTCGCCGTCGGCTTCATCTTCGTGTTCACGATGGGCGGCTTCACCGGCCTGATCTGCGCGATCACCCCGGTTGACATCCAGCTGCAGGATACCTACTACGTTGTGGCGCACTTCCACTACGTGCTGGTCGCGGGCTCGCTGTTCGCGCTGTTCGCAGGCTTCTACTACTGGGGCCCGAAGTGGACCGGCTTCATGTACAACGAGTCGCGCGGCAAGTTCCACTTCTGGAACTCGATCATCTGGTTCAACGTGACGTTCTTCCCGATGCACTTCGTGGGTCTGGCCGGCATGCCGCGTCGCTACGCTGACTATGCAGCCCAGTTCACGGACTTCAACATGATCGCGACCATCGGCGCGTTCGGTTTCGGCCTGAGCCAGGTGTACTTCCTGCTGTTCGTCGTGATCCCGTCGATCCGCGGCGGCGAGAAGGCAGCGGCCAAGCCGTGGGAAGGCGCGGAAGGCCTCGAGTGGACCGTGCCGAGTCCGGCGCCGTTCCACACGTTCGAAGTCCCGCCGACCGTCAAGTAATCGGCTACCGAGGTAGCAAGCCGGCGGCTCGCGCCGCCGGCGGGAATGGAAACATGTCAGACAAGAAAAGCTCCGCAAATCTTCGCACCGCACTGGTTCTGCTGTCGGTGGCCGTCGTCTTCTTCATCGGCGTGTTCATCAAGCACACCGTGCTGAAGTAAGGGTGGCGGAATGAGCGGTACCGAGCAGTCGCGCGAGCAGCGCAAGTCACGGCGCAACACCCGCATGCTGGGCAAGCTGGCCGTGATCGCGCTGCTGATGTTCGGCTTCGGTTATTCGCTGGTGCCGCTGTACAAGAAGATCTGCGAACTTACCGGCATCAACGTGCTGGCCGTGCAGGAGACGCTGGGCCCGAAAAAGGGCAACACGCAAGTGGACACCAGCCGGCTGATCACGGTGGAGTTCGACGCAAACACCAGCGGGCCGTTGCGGTTCAAGCCGGCGGTGGCCAGCCTGCAGGTTCATCCGGGCGAGATGGCACAGGTGGTGTATGACGTGGTGAACACGCAGGATCGCAGTGTCAACGCCCAGGCGATCCCGAGTTATGCGCCACAGGAAGCGGCGAAGCATTTCGAAAAACTGGAGTGCTTCTGCTTCAAGCAGCAGACGCTGGGCCCGAAGGAAGCGCGGCAGATGCCGGTGAGCTTCTACATCGACCCGGCGCTGCCGAAGAATGTGAAGACAATCACCTTGTCCTACACTTTCTTCGAGGTGGGGCTGAAGGGCAAATCGAGCTGAGGCAAGCGTGGAAGATCTGAAAGCAGCGGCGCAACGAAAAATGTCGTTCGGCGCGACGGTGAAGGCAGTGATGTGGTCGTTTTTCGGCGTGCGCAAGAAAAGCGCGTATGAATCGGACACGCAGAAGCTGAATCCGCTGCACGTGATCATCGCAGGCATCCTTGCTGCGCTGTTGTTCGTGCTGGGGCTGTTGATGTTGGTGAAGATGGTAGTCGCTCAATAATTTTTATATATCGTAATCAGGGGAAGTAGATGAGTACACAACAAGGCAACGCGCCCTACTATTTCGTTCCCGGACCGTCCAAGTGGCCGGTGCTGATGGGTGCTGCATTGCTGGTCGTGATGGCAGGCGCGTCCGCGTGGGTCAACGACGTCAGCTGGGGCAAGCCGGTCAATATCGCCGGCATCATCGCGGCGCTGTTCGTGCTGTACGGCTGGTTTGGCGACGCGATTGCCGAATCGGAAGGCGGCCTGTATAGCCAGCGCATCGACACCTCGTATCGCTGGAGCATGGGCTGGTTCATCTTCTCCGAAGTGATGTTCTTCGGCGCCTTCTTCGGCGCGCTGTTCTACGCACGTGCGATCACGATGCCGTGGCTGGCCGACCTCGACCACAAGCTGCTGTGGCCTGACTTCGCCGGCGTCTGGGGCAACATCGGCCCGGCCGGCCTGGTCGAGAAGTTCGAGACCATGGGTCCGTTCCCGATCCCGACGATCAACACCGCGCTGCTGCTGACCTCGGGCGTGACGCTGACCATCTCGCACCACGCGCTGCGCGAAAACCAGCGCGGCAAGACCGCGTTCTGGCTGCTTGCCACCATCGTTTTGGGCGCAGTGTTCATGGGCTTCCAGGCTTACGAATACATGCACGCCTACAGCGAACTGAACCTGAAGCTGACCTCGGGCATCTACGGTTCGACCTTCTTCATGCTGACCGGCTTCCACGGCTTCCACGTGACCATGGGCGCGATCATGCTGTCGGTCGTGCTGTATCGCCTGATGAAGGGCCACTTCTCGGCAGACCACCACTTCGCGTTCGAAGGCGCCGCCTGGTACTGGCACTTCGTCGACGTCGTCTGGCTCGGTCTGTACGTTGTCGTGTACTGGATGTAATCATCCGGCAGACGAAAAAAATGCCGCACTTCGGTGCGGCATTTTTGTTTGGGGCAGTCGGTATCAGTAGATGATGCCGGTCGGCTGAATCCAGCCAAGGCGGTAGGCGACGAGCAACAGCACGAACAGCATTACCGAAAAGCCCACGCGCAGCGCCAGCGCCTGTACGGTACGATTGCTGCGGCCCTTGTCGCGCATCAGGAAGACAAAGGCGGAGCCGAGGCTGGCGAGGATCAGGACGAAGGCGACGGCCACGAGTATTTTCATCAGGTTTCCCGGCTGGCCGACTGGCAGCGCCGGCGGTTTGAAATAAAGCAGCGATTGTAATGCGATTGACCTTCCGATTCCGATGGATCCCCTTCATCGCCGCCTTCGCGGTGGCGGCCGTTGGCGTCTCGCTGGGCAACTGGCAGGAGCGCCGCGCCACACAGAAGCTCGAACTGCAGCGGCAGATCACCGAGCGCGCCGCACTGGCACCGCTGCGGGCAGCGTCCGTCGCCCTGGGCCAGCGGCCTGACGAATTCCGCCGCATCGTCGCTGACGGCGAGTTCATCGCCGACTGGCCGCTTTACCTGGAGAACCGGCCACTCGACGGACGCGCCGGCTTTTACCTGCTGATGCCCTTCCGGCTCAAGGGAAGCGAGCAGGTCGTGCTGGTGCAGCGGGGCTGGTTTGCGCGCGACGCGCGCGATCGCACGCACATCCCGGCGATACCGACACCGGCCGGACTGCAGCAGATTGAAGGGCGCGTGCGCGCCGACATCGGGCAGCTGATGCAACTCGGCCAGCAAACGGCGCCGGCCCCCGGCGCGATCCTGCAGAACCTCGACCTGCAGGCTTTTGCGGCGGCCAGCAAGCAACCGGTCCACGCTTTTATAATCGAGCAGTCCAGCGACACCCGTGACGGCCTGCGGCGTGACTGGCCACAGCCCTCTTTTGGCATCGACACCCACCGCGGCTATGCGTTCCAGTGGTATGCGCTCGCCACGGCCGCCATGCTGTTCTTCGTCATTACCGGATTCAAACGTGCAAGCAAGTGAAGTGAAACAAGCCAAGCCCGCCAAGCGCGGCAACTGGATGCTGTTCCTGGTCATCGCGGTCTGCGCGGCACCGGTCATCCTGTCCTACCTGACGTATTACGTGATCAAGCCGGAGCGCCGCAACAATTACGGCGCGCTGATTGATCCGCGCCAGCACCCTATTCCTGATCTCCGCTCGGCATCGCTCGAAGGCAAGCCCGCCACGCTGAATGACTTCAACGGCAAGTGGATCCTGCTGCAGGCCGATGCCGGTGCCTGCGACCAGCGTTGCACCGACAAGCTGTACTACCAGCGCCAGCTGCGCCTGACGCAGGGCAAGGAGCGCGATCGCATCGAGCGCGTCTGGCTGGTGACTGATGACGCACCGCTGTCGACTGCGCTGATGAAGGAATACGACGGTACGCGCATCCTGCGCGTCGACCCGAAGAAGCTGGCGGCCTGGCTGCCGGTCGATGCCGGAACGGCGGTCGAAGATCACCTGTTCGTGATCGACCCGCTCGGCAACCTGATGATGCGTTTCCCGAAGAACCCGGACTACAACAAGGTGAAAAAAGACATCACCAAGTTGCTGAAGGCATCGGGCATAGGCTGACACCATGCTGTTCGTACTGGCCATCAAGGCGCTGCTGCTGGCGACCATACCGCTGACCCTGGTCTATCTCGCCCGCGGCACCGACCGTTATCGCAAACTCGCCTGGACGATGGTGTTCTTCACCTTCGACCTGATCGTCTTCGGCGCCTTCACGCGCCTGACTGACTCCGGCCTTGGCTGTCCGGACTGGCCGGGCTGCTACGGCGAGGCCAATCCCTTCCTCGCACACGCCGACATCAGCGCGGCCGAAGCCGCGTTGCCCGGCGGCCCCGTGACCGTGTTCAAGGCGTGGATCGAGATGATCCACCGTTACCTTGCAATGGGCGTCGGCGTGCTGATCATTGCGTCGCTCGTCGTCGCCGTGCGCCTGTGGCGGCGCGAGCGGCTGTCGCGCTACCATCCGGCGTTGCCGGCGCTGTTGCTGCTGTGGGTCTGCGTGCAAGGCGCGTTCGGCGCCTGGACCGTCACGCTGAAATTGCAGCCCGTGATCGTGACTACGCACCTGCTGCTGGGCATTGGCCTGCTGGCCCTGCTTGCCTGGCACGCTGCACGGCAGGCGCCGGCGGTCGCCTTGAGCACGGCTGCCGCTTCGCTGCGGCTGCCTGCGGCGATTGCGCTGGCAGTCACCTTTTTGCAGGTTGCGTTCGGCGGCTGGGTGAGCACAAACTACGCAGCGCTGGCCTGCGGCGGATTTCCGTTGTGCCAGGGCGCCTGGGTTCCGGAGCTGGACTTTGCGCACGGCTTCTCGCTGTGGCGCCAGCTCGGCATGACGCATGCCGGCGATTTTCTGCCGTTCAGCGCGCTCGTTACCGTGCACTGGGTGCACCGCTGCTTTGCCATTGCGGTGGTCGCGCTGGTGGGCATCGTCGCATGGCGAGCAGCACAACTGCCGGGTGCGAACCGTCTCGGGCGCGGCTTGCTGTTGCTGATCCTGTTGCAGTTTTTTTCAGGCATCGCTACCGTCGCGCTCGACTGGCCGCTGGCGCTCGCGGTGCTGCACAACGCCGGCGCGGCGCTCTCGATCCTGCTGCTGACCGTGTTAAACTTCCGCCTCGCCTCTGGCGCGGCAAACAAGGCGGCGGAGTCCCACCCGTCCCCGATTCCTGCGTGAGATAGAACATCATGACCGCACTCTCAGTGCAGCCCGGCCGTATTGCCCAGTATTGGGCCCTGACCAAGCCGCGCGTCACCCAACTCGCTGTTTTCTGTGCCGTGATCGGCATGTTCCTCGCTACCCCCGGTTTGCCCGACTGGCAAGTGCTGGTGGCCGCGACCATTGGCATCTGGCTGCTCGCCGGCGCTGCATTTGCGGTCAACTGTCTGGTCGAGCGCGAGATCGATTCGCGCATGGCGCGCACCGCCCGCCGCCCGCTCGCGCGCGGCGAGATCACCGTGCCGCAGACGCTCGCCTTTTCGGGCGCGATCGGCGGCATCGGCATGTGGGTGCTGTACAACTTCGTCAATCCGCTGACGATGTGGCTCACCTTTGCGACCTTCGTCGGCTACGCGGTGATCTACACCATCGTGCTCAAGCCCGCCACGCCGCAGAACATCGTCATCGGCGGCCTGTCGGGCGCGATGCCGCCGGCACTGGGCTGGGCAGCGATCGCCAATGACGTGCCAATGCAAGCCTGGCTGCTGGTGCTGATCATCTTCATCTGGACGCCGCCGCATTTCTGGGTGCTGGCAATGTACCGCCGCGACGACTATGCACGTTCCGGCCTGCCGATGCTGCCGATCACGCACGGCACCGAATTCACCGGCTTCCATGTCTGGCTCTACACGATCGCACTGTTCGCCACGTCGCTGCTGCCCTTCGCGGTGCGCATGAGCGGCCCGGTTTACCTGGCCGCGGCCGTCGTGCTGGGCGCGATCTACCTGCGCTATTCGTGGCGCGTCTGGCGCAATTACAACGACCTGCTGGCGCGCAAGGCATTCACCTATTCGATCATCTACCTGTCGCTGCTGTTTGCCGCGCTGCTGGTTGACCACTACATTCCGTATACCCGATGAGCGTTCGCAAACTGCTGGCCGTGCTCGGCTGCGTGCTGGCGCTGGCCGCCTGCGACGGCAAGCCGCCGGTGCCGAAGGCCGCTTTCGCGTCGACTGACATCACCGGTCTCAACTATGGCCAGTCGTTCGAGCTGACCGACCATACCGGGCAGCGCCGCACCCTCGCCGACTACAAGGGCAAGGTGGTGGTAGTGTTCTTTGGCTACACGCATTGCCCGGATGTCTGTCCGACTACGCTGGCCGAGATGGCGCAGATCAGGAAGCAGCTCGGGCCAGATGGCGACAAGCTGCAAGTCCTGTTCATTACGCTTGATCCCGAGCGCGACACGCAGGAAGCGCTGGCCGGTTTCGTGCCGGCGTTCGACCCCGGCTTCGTCGCGCTGCGCGGCGACGCGGCGCAGACGCAAAAGGTTGCGGCCGATTTCAAGGTGTTCATGCAGAAGGTGAAGGCGAAAGACAGCGAGGCCTACACCATCGACCACACCGCGGCCACCTATGTCTTCGACCCGCAGGGGCGCGTACGGCTGTTCGTCCGGCACGGCCAGGATACGGCGGCGGTATTGAAGGATATCCGGCAGCTGATCGCCGGCGCCTGACGGCGCCCCCCAACGCTGCGCCAGCCAGCGGCAGGCCTGAAAAAAAAAGAGCG
>JACCDS010990493.1_pt1 | contig 24364 bp, 16 predicted proteins | sample 7446441 | NCBI WGS metagenome assembly JACCDS01 (sample SAMN15323445, study PRJNA562643) | freshwater metagenome | isolation source: river surface water | place: USA:Blue River Watershed | collected 2017-08-17 | reverse complement strand
TTATATAAGGCATTGGCAAAAGCCGGGGCCAGCGGCGGCAGGCCCGGTTCGCCCATGCCGGTCGGTGGCTCTTGTGACGGCACGATGTGGACACTAACCACTGGCATATCCGGCAAGCGCGCCACCGTGTATTCATGGAAGTTATTCTGCTGCACCACGCCATCCTTGAGCGTAATCTCGGCCCCCTTCAGCGTGGTGCCGAGCGCCATCAACACCGCACCTTGCACCTGTGCTTCAATCGAGAGCGGGTTGACCGCCAGATTGCAATGCACGCCCGCCGTTACCTTGTGCAGTTTCGGTACGCCCTTCTCCAGCGACGCTTCGACCACATACGCCACCACGGTATCGAACGACTTATGTACCGCCACGCCAAAGGCGCGCCCGGCGGGCAGTTTGGTTTTGCCATAACCGGATTTGGCAACCGCCAAATCGAGTGCCGCAATGTGGCGCGGGCTGTGGCTGCCGATCAATTGCTTGCGGTAGGCGACCGGATCAACCCCGGCCAGTTCTGCCGCTTCATCAATCAGGGTTTCCATGACAAACGCGGTATGGGTCGAACCAACCGAACGCCACCACAGCACTGGCACATTGGCCTTTGCGATATGGGCCGATAATTGCAGCGGCACCTGATACGGTTCGCCCATGCCTTCAGTCATCAAGCCATCGACCCCGTTTTTGACCATGGCACCCTCAAATGGCGTACCGCTGGCAATCGACTGGCCAACAATCGTGTGCTCCCAGCCCAAAATCGTGCCCTTGGCATCCAGCCCGATCTCGGCCCGGTGCAGATGTGACGGGCGATAATAGCCACCAGCCAAATCATCTTCACGGCTCCAGATCAGTTTAATCGGGCCACCGGGAAAGGCTTTGGCGATATGCACGGCTTCGACCAAATAATCAGAACTGGGCACGGCACGGCGACCAAAACCACCACCGGCCAGACGGGTATGCAAGGTAACTTGTTCCGGGCGCAAACCGGCGGTTTTGGCAATCGCCGCCTGATCAACGGTCTGCATCTGGCTGCCAACCCACACCGTGCAAGCATCGGCACGCAAATCAATCACACAGTTAAGCGGTTCCATCGGTGCGTGCGCCAGATAGGGAAAGCGGTATTCAGCACTGATTTTTTTGGCCGCTTTAGCCATCCGGCTGGTATCGGCTTTCTTGGCCACGGCACCCGGGGTTTTGGCCAGTTTTTGGAATTGGGCCAGTTGTGCGGCACTGTCCACTTTTTCCAGGCCACTGGTATCCCATTCAATTTTCAAGGCGGCCCGGCCCTGTTTGGCCGGCCAGTAGCCGCGCGCCAATACCGCAATCCCGCTCGCGCCACGATCCAGCGTCACCTGCTTGACACCGATCACGCCCTTGATCGCCAAGGCCGCCGTCGCATCAAACGAGGCCACTTTGGCCCCAAACACCGGTGGCCGGGCAATCACCGCCACACTTAACAGGGGCAAGGCGACATCAATCCCAAATTCAGCCGTGCCATTGACCTTGCTGGGACTATCGAGCCGCAGCGTCGGCTTGCCGATCAGGGTAAAATTTTTCGGGTTTTTCAGCGTCACTTTTTCCGGCACCGGCTGCTGTGCCGCCAACCGGGCCAGCGCGCCATAACTGAACTTGCGCCCCTCCGGGCCAAACACGATGCCGCGTTCGGTGCGGCATAACTCGGGTTGCACATTCCACTGCACGGCGGCGGCGGCGAGCAACATTTGCCGGGCGCGGGCACCGACTTCACGATATTGTTGCCAGGAATTTTTGATCGCACTCGACCCACCGGTTATTTGCATGCCCCACACCGGATCGCGGTAAACCGGGGCCGCCTTGGCCAGCACCGGATGCACGCGGGCAAAATCGCAATCGAGTTCTTCGGCAATCAACATCGGCAGGCTGGTCAATACCCCCTGGCCAAATTCAAGCCGGTTGACCTGAATGATAATTTTGCCGCCCGGTTCAATCTTCAAAAACGCATCGACCACCGGGGTGGTGTCGGCCGCCAGCGCTATGCGCCCCATGGGCAGCAGGGAAAAACCCAAAACCAGCCCACCACCGGCCTGCATTACCCGGCGTCGCTTGATATTTACCTCTGGTACAGACATGGTTTGCTCCTTAGGCCAGCGCTTTCGCGGCATCCTTGATTGCGGCACGAATCCGCTGGTAGGTACCACAACGGCAGATATTGCCGCTCATGGCGTTGTCGATATCGGTATCATTCGGTTTTTTATTGCTGCGCAACAGAGCCGTGGCACTCATGATTTGGCCACTCTGGCAATAACCACATTGCGGCACGTCGTGTTTCACCCAGGCGTCTTGCACCGCCTTGCCAACCTTGTCGCCCGCCATGGCCTCAATCGTGCTGATTTTTTTGCCGACTGCGGCCGACACCGGGGTAACGCAAGAACGGATCGGCTCACCGTTCAAATGGACCGTGCAGGCACCACAGAGCGCCGCACCACAACCGAATTTGGTACCGGTCAGATTCAGGTTGTCGCGCAACGCCCATAGAATCGGGGTATCGGGTTCGGCATCAAGCTGTACCTCACGCTCATTAACATTTAACGAAATCATTGGCTCTCTCCTTGCTGGGTAGTTTGGTTCACGCAGTGTGCGCGCTGTTTTGCCGTGCATCCGGGCGGCCATGTCAGGCCATGTTTCATGCAAAACGGCCAAATCAGACCTAATGTCCTGATTTGACCGTTATCTTCAACCACGACACACCAAACGGTGTGCTATTTTATCGAAGCAAACTTGCGTTCCAAGCCCTTGGCATCAATCGCGCCCGGAATGCGTGAACCATCGGCAAAAATAATGGTCGGAGTGCCGGAAATACGCAGTTTTTGTCCCAATTCCACAACTTTCTCGATCGGGCTCTTGCAATCAGCCGAAGCGGCAACGGCTTCCTTGTTCTTGGTCATCCAATCGTCCAGCGCTGCTTTATTATCATTTGCACACCAGATATTCTTGGCCTTGGCAGGCGAATCACCACCCAAAATCGGATACATGAATGCATACACAGTCACGTTATCAACTTCGGCCAAGGTATTGCGGAAGCGTTTGCAATAACCGCAGTTCGGGTCTTCAAACACCGCCATCACGCGCTTGCCGTCACCCTTGACGATCTTGATCGCCTGATCGAGCGGCAAATCAGCAAACTTGACCTTGTTCAGTTCATCGCTGCGTTCTTTGGTCAGATTGGCCATGTCCTTGGTTTGAAACACGTTGCCCATAAACAGGTAATCACCCTTGGCATCGGTATAGAAAATATCAGCGCCGATACGGATTTCATACAGGCCAGAATACGGGGTAGGCCGGATCGTATCGATTTTCACGCCTTGACCCAAACGCGGTTCGATCATTTTTTTCAACTGGGCTTCCGAAAGCTGGGAACCCGCCTTGCCCTTGGACATCGCAAGCTTTTGTGTCACTGGTTCGGCAGCAGAAGCGGTCATGGCAAACGCACTGGCCAGGGTCAACACTAACAATTTAAATACCTTCATCGTCACTCCAATTTTAAGTTTTATATATTTATCAAGTTTTACTACAAAACCCTAACTGCTGCCCGCCATACCTAGCGTATTCTCCGTCCAAGGGCATGGGCAATCAAACGCTGCTTTAAGACCGGTAAGCGGTCAAATAAGTTCATTCCCAAATTGCGCATCAGGCGCAACGGTTCAAAATCGAGTGCAAACAAGCGCGCCAAACCGTCGGTCACTACCTGCATCAACAGCACTTCTTCCTTGCGCCGCCGTGCGTAGCGCGCCAGCACCCGCTCATCACCACAATCGCGCTGCGATTCGCGTTCGGTCAATACTTGCAACAAATCAACAATGTCGCCAAAACCCAAATTCATGCCATGCCCGGCCAGCGGATGCACCACATGGGCGGCATCCCCAATCAAGGCCACGCGTGGCGCAATCACACTATGCGGCTTGATCAGGGCCAGCGGAAACGAGCGTACCGTTTCCGGTTGCAAGGGCCGCAAGGCACCCAATTCCTGCCCGCAATAATGTACCAGCCGCGCCGCCAGCGCGTCACCACCCAGCTTCAACAATTCGGTAGCCAAACTTTCCGGTGCCGACCAAACCAGCGACACCTGCTGCCCCGGCAATGGCAACAAAGCAATAATCCCTTCATGGCCGGTAAACCACTGGTACGCGACACCATGGTGCGGCCGCTCGCAATGGAAATTACTGACCACTGCCCGCTGCTGATAGGAACGAAAATCCAGCCCGATATCACACTGCGTGCGCACCCACGATTGCGCACCATCTGCACCCACCACCAAAGCGGCATGAATTGCATCACCGTTGGCCAGTTCAATCGAGGCATGCGAGAGTTCACTCGACAGCTTGGTCGCATGACCGGCAACAATACTTACATTAGGAGCAAATTGCAAGGCCGCATCAAGGGTAGCACTCAAATTTTGTTCTTCAACGATCCAGGCCAGCGCATCGACATGGGCCGAAAACGCATCAAAACCAAGGGAACCGGTTCTGCGCGTTGCATCGCCAAAAATCGCCATGGCCTGCACCGGCGCAATTCGCGTGCCATCCATCGCGCCCCACACTTTCAGGCCAGACAACAAATGAAACGCGGTATGGTTTAAGGCATACACCCGCGCATCCCACGCTACACTGCGTGGCGGCGTGGTGCTGCCCGGCGGCACCAGCAGGCTTACCTGCAAGCCCGCCTGCGCCATAGCCAGCGCTGCGGTTTTGGCAATGGCCCCATTGCCGACGATGCAAACATCGCTGGTCGGCTGGCGGCGCACGAAAGAAGGGGTGTGATTTTTATTCATCGCGATATTATATACTGGCACGCGATGCCACACATCAGCCAACTTTTTTCAGGCTATTTATTGGATTTGGCTTGCACATTTAAAAAAGCCTGCTATAATAGCTTCTTTCTTGGCCTGGTAGCTCAGTCGGTAGAGCAGAGGATTGAAAATCCTTGTGTCGGTGGTTCGATTCCGCCCCGGGCCACCAAGATAAAGCAAACATGGTCACGACTTCACGGTCGTGGCCATTTTTGTTTTGGGAAGGCAGTTTTTGGGGCCTGGGTTGGCTGATTGTCCCAATGTTTCTTTTGTGCTTATGCCCCTATCTCTCAGTTTTTTCTGTCACACCCTTTGTAGGGCTAGTTCGGTTCCTTGAATTTGCCGCCACGGCGACTGAAGGCAGGGTTGGCCACGGCTTATTTCTCCTGCAAAATCGGCAAACCGCGATAACGGCCTTCGTAGTAGCGCTTTTCGATGTCTTCACTCTCGCGACCTTCGGTGTCGTGGCTTGAGTACAGTTGGGTGGCCCCATTGGCATCGAGCTCGGTCAGCCAGATTTGGTCACGCCGTAACAGTTTGGTGTCCATCAGGTGGGTGTCGTGGGTGGTGAAGATCAGTTGCCGGGTGTGTTCTTGGGCGAGTCGCTGTTTGATGAGTGTGGCGACAATGTTGGGGTGCAGGCTGCTGTCGAGTTCATCTGCAACCAACAACGGCATCACTGCCCAGCCACCCTCACTAAATTGAGTCCATGACAGCCAAAAGCCCATCAGGCTTATCGTACCATCGGATTCATCCTCCAAAGTAAACTCTGCCGTCCCTAATTGAGTTCCGTGGCTAAACTTGGCAATGGGTGTTTTTTGACCGGCTACAGCATCCTCAACCATTTGAAGTAATCGCTGCACTCCTTCGCCCTTGACTGCCAACACTGGTTGCTCGAATTGAATCGAAGTCACAGGAACATCTATGGCCCGCAAGAATTGCGCCAATTCAGTCGCAAGTATCGGCATAAACGCCGACCCGCTAAGCACCACCCTAGCGTGAGCAGGCAAATGGCCCGAACCCAATATTCGCGCCCCCGCTAACCACCCCCATGGCCCACGAAGCTGCAGCAGTTCATCCCTACTGTTTGCAACCGCCTGCTGAATAAACAAAGTCTGCGAATTGGTCAAATCGCGCCATGCTTGGTGCAATAATTCACTGCCTACTCACACGGCTTCAAATAACTGATCGGCACGCTACAGCTCCCGCTCTGACATTGACAGGCACCGATCACCGGCTGGCTGAATTTATCAAAACCCTTGGCCACCCCTGCCGGGGTTTTCCAACTGGCAATCCATTTTTCTGCTTTGGCTTTAGCGCTGTTGCACAGTTCATCCTGGGTTTTGTCTGCCCCTTGCGCTTCCATGCTGCCGGAAAACGGGCATTGGTGATTTGAAGTAACGACTTCGGCACTGGCGCGCGGTGTACCGGCGATGGCGGCAAGCGCACGTTGTTTGGCTTCATCTTCGCGCTTTTGCTTGTCCAGCTTTTCGATCTCCCGTGCTCGCTGGGCCGCCTCGACACGCAGCTTTTCCAACGCTTTGACGGCTGCCAGATTGGCCGCCGGATCGGGCGTTGCCGCTGGCGGCGGGGTCGGTACTGGCGTCGCCACCGGTGCTGCTGGCGGCACCGCTACCGGCGCAGCAGCGATACTGGCCGCCGTTGCCGAAGCTGCTACCGGTGCCGCTGATGCCGGTGGGGCCGGTGGTGCCGCAGGCGCGAGCGTACCGATGACACCGGACACCCCGGTTTGTCCGGCCACCGGGGCCGGGGTGCGTGTCATCCAAAAAGTGCCCGCCACCAACGCCCCGGCCAATACGATCGCCGCTGGCAGCAACCAATTGCCGCGCGCAACAGGCTGGGGCGGTGCCGGTTGCCCGGAAGAGACTGGCGGCACAGTCGCAGCACCACTGGCAAAATCCGAGAATGACGGTTCGATTTTCGCGCCGCTGCCATGATTGCCGGTACTGTGATTGCTGGTGCTATGATTGCCAGCACCGTGACTACCCGTGCCGTGGCTACCCATACCGTGGCTACCACTGTACCCACCTCCCGCCACACTGGCACCGGTTCTTCCCCCCGTCATTTCCCCCAGCCGCTCGATCCGCTTTTTAGCCAGCGCAGCATAGGTGCCATTGGGAAAACGCGCCAGATAGATGTGAAACTCATCAATATCCGAACCATCCTTGATCGAGCGCCAGAATTCAATTTCGGCATGTTCGCTAGGCAAAGTCTGCGAGACGGAACCCGGTTTGCCACCCGACTGGCTGGCCGGGCGACTGCCCGAACCCGGAAACTGATCGAGATCGATATTGTTCTTGCTGCCGTGCGCGGCGTAAAAATGCCTTGTGGCGTCCATGTCGAGCAGCGGTTCCTGCTTTTCCTGCAACACTTGGCGCAGTGCCGCAATAAATTCCCGTGCGCTGCCATAGCGCTGGTTGGGGTCTTTCGCCATCGATTTGGCCAGCACCGCATCCAGTGGCAACGGCAAACTTGAATTGAGCTGCGATGGCGGCACTGGGTCTTCGCGCACGATATGGGTGCGCACATCAAAGTCTTCCCCAGAAAACGGCTGCTTGCCAGTCAAAAACTGGTACAAAATCACCCCAGCCGCAAAAATATCGGCCCGCCACGAGACGCCATCGTTGCGAATTTGCTCGGGCGACATGTAATTGAGCGTACCAACCATGGTGCCAATGCGCGAGCGTTCATTGTTGTCGGCAATCCGCGACACACCAAAATCGGCCAGCTTGATCTGGCCATTGGTATCGATCATGATATTGGCCGGTTTGATGTCGCGGTGCCAGACGTTTTTTTCATGCGCATGGGCAATGGCTTCGAGCAGGCCGGTCATCAACCGCAGCACTTCGGCCAAATTGAAGCGAATATCCTGATCAAAGTAATATTTAAGGTCGTGCCCCTCAACAAACTCCATCACCAGATACGCCACATCGCCCTCTTCACCAAAATCGTGAATGCTGACAATGTTCGGGTGGTTCAGTTTGGCAATCGCCTTGGCTTCAATTTCAAAGCGGCGCAGGTATTCTTCGGGTATGTCATCACCACCCAGTTGTTCGCGCCGAATGGTCTTGATCGCGACATGGCGATGCAGCTTTCTGTCGTATCCCAGAAACACGGTGCCCATGCCGCCCTTGCCCAGCACCTTAAAAATGTCGTACTTACCCAGTGTCTGACGCATTTCCACGCTTTACTCCACAGCAATTGGCAGCCGCTCGCACACGGCAACCATTGCCTGTGTCATCACCAGTCCAGCGCCGCATGGGGCAGCCAAATCGGTACAGCAGTCAATAATTGTTACACAAAAATACCAACTACGTACCGACTGGACGCATCCTAGCCATACATTTGCTCGGCCCGGTTGAGCAAAATCCAACTGGTTAAAATATATTTATCATTTGATACCGGCACACAACCGCGATGGGTATGGGTGAAATAGGCCGGGGCAATCACCATCCGGCCCGCTTTCGGTTGAATCGCTTTTTCCTGATAAAAGAACTCGGTTTGACCGCCTTCAGCCACGTCATTCAAATAAAACATGAACAACAGGCTGCGGTGCAGTGGTTCGTTGTGCGGCGCCTGTGGATACACCTCGCAATGCCAATAATTGTAGTTGCCCTCGCCAGCATCATATTTTTGTGCCTGAATTGGCCCCAGCCGATACAGCGCCTGCATGAAATCTTGCACCATCGGCGCACCGAGTTCGGCAAAATTGGCGTGGGTGAGCGGCACTGGCTCGCCAGTGGCCGGATCGGCTACCGTCAATTGCAATGGCGCAATCAGGGCGAAATGGTATTTCAAAAAATATTCGCGTGCGAAGCGCGTGGTCTGGTTGATCACCTGGGATAACAGATCCTTGTATTCGGGATGCTGGTTCAGGTACAGGTCGGTACTGATTTTCTTTTGCCGATCCACCCCGCTGCCCGTGCGCCCCGGTTGGCGGTGCGGGCTGACATCGAACGCATGAATCAGTGCCTGGCACAGGGCCGGATCGAGCGCATCGTCATATATTTCAATAAAATCGGGCATGGCGGTATCCTTGAAAAAAACGTCGTGCCAGCAGTTTACCGTCTTTCATAAACAATGGGCTGCAATCAGCGCAAAAAAGTCAATGGTGCTTGCCATTGTTTTACATGAGTGAAGCGAATACCGGCACGGCACAACACAATATCGCCATCCGGGTAATTTCACCGTTTGGCGTCGATCCAGACTGCAATTTAGCCCGGCCAAGTTGGCCCGGCCAGGTTGGTACTTGAGGCCGAATTGTATCTTATCGTAAGCCTATGCTTTTTTTAGCTACAAGATGGCTTTACATACCCGGACAAAAGCACCATAATCCATTTATCGTCAGTGCCGGGTTTTGCCTGTTTCAATCGGAAAATGCCGCTTGCCATGACAGCACAGGCAAGCCACCGCCCCAGCCTTTGGCCCGTTTTTCCGTTTGTCCGCTTCCTTGATTGCGCTGCACCCTCTTGCTAGGTTTTGACCGGAACGAGTTGCCTTACATCAAAGGACATTTTCATGACCATATTTGACAACTATGCAGCACGCTATGAACGGACCCGCGAAGAAGAGTACTCGATGTCGGAATATCTTGAGTTGTGCAAGCGCGACCGTTTGACCTATGCCAGTGCCTCGGAACGGATGCTGGCGGCCATTGGCCAACCGGAACTGGTTGACACGCGCAACGATGCGCGGCTGTCACGGGTTTTTTCCAACAAGATGATCAAGGTCTACCCGGCCTTCCGCGAGTTTTATGGTGCCGAAGATGCCATCGAGCAAGTGGTGTCGTATTTTCGCCATGCAGCACAGGGCCTAGAAGAGCGCAAGCAAATCCTGTATTTGCTGGGGCCGGTCGGTGGCGGCAAATCGTCGCTGGCGGAAAAACTCAAAGCGCTGATGGAACATGTGCCGTTCTATTGCCTGAAAGGCTCACCGGTCAATGAATCACCGCTCGGGCTGTTTTCCGAAGAAGAAGACGGTGCGCTACTGGAAGAAGATTTTGGTATTCCGCGCCGCTATTTGCGCAATATCCCCAGTCCATGGGCGGTCAAGCGCTTGCATGAATTTAATGGCGACATCAACCAGTTCCGGGTAGTCAAGCGCTATCCGTCAATTTTGAAACAAACCGCAATCTCGAAAACCGAGCCGGGCGATGAAAACAATCAGGATATTTCCAGCCTGACCGGCAAGGTCGATATCCGCAAGCTCGAAGAATATTCGCAAGATGATCCAGACGCCTACAGCTACTCCGGTGGCCTGTGTCTGGCCAATCAGGGCTTGATGGAATTTGTCGAAATGTTCAAGGCCCCGATCAAGGTGCTGCATCCGCTGCTGACCGCCACCCAGGAAGGTAATTACAAGGGCACCGAAGGCTTTGGTGCGATTCCGTTTGATGGCATCATCTTGGCGCACTCGAATGAATCGGAATGGAAAACCTTCAAAAACAACCGTAACAATGAAGCGTTCCTGGACCGGATCTACATCGTCAAGGTGCCGTATTGCCTGCGCGTGACGGACGAGATCCGCATCTACGAAAAACTGCTGAAAAATTCATCACTGGAAAAATCCCCGTGCGCCCCCGGCACGCTGAAGATGATGGCCCAGTTTGCGATTTTGTCGCGCCTAAAGGAGCCAGAAAACTCCAGCCTGTATTCCAAAATGCTGGTCTATGATGGCGAAAACCTCAAGGATACCGACCCGAAAGCCAAATCGATCCACGAATATGTTGATTATGCCGGGGTCGATGAAGGCATGAACGGGCTATCGACCCGCTTTGCGTTCAAGATTTTGTCCAAGGTGTTCAATTTTGACAACACCGAAGTCGCAGCCAATCCGGTGCATTTGCTGTATGTGCTGGAGCAACAGGTCGAGCGCGAGCAATTCCCGGCGGAAACCGAGCAAAGATACCTGTCGTTTATCAAGGAACATCTGGCGCAACGCTATGTGGAATTCATCGGCAAGGAAATCCAGACCGCGTATCTGGAGAGCTATTCCGAATACGGACAAAACATCTTTGACCGCTATGTCACCTTTGCCGATTTCTGGATTCAAGATCAAGAGTTCCGTGACCCGGACACCGGTGAAAGCTTTGACCGCGATTCACTGAATAACGAACTGGAAAAAATCGAAAAACCGGCTGGCATTTCCAATCCGAAAGATTTCCGTAATGAAATCGTGAATTTCTGCCTGCGCGCACGCGCCTCGAACAATGGCAAGAACCCGGCTTGGACTGGCTATGAAAAATTCCGCACCGTGATTGAAAAGAAGATGTTTTCCAACACCGAGGAATTGCTGCCGGTCATCTCGTTCAATGCCAAAGCCAGTGCCGACGACGCGAACAAGCATCAGGATTTTGTTAACCGGATGGTGAAAAAAGGATATACCCAGAAACAGGTGCGGCTGTTGTGCGAATGGTATTTGCGGGTCAGAAAATCGTCGTAAGACATTGCCTGCCTGATCATGCTTGCCTGATCCTTCCCACGGGAGTCTGTTTTGACCTATCTTATCGACCGTCGCTTGCAGAGCAAGAACAAGTCCGCGATCAATCGCGAACGGTTCTTGCGTCGCTACAAATCCCAGATCAAGGAAGCGGTGGCGCGCGCCATCAAAGGCCGTTCGATCAAGGACATGGAAAACGGCGAGAAAATCTCGATTCCATCCAAGGATGTCAACGAACCGACTTTCGGCCATGCCCATGGCGGGGTGTGGGAAACGGTTAGCCCGGGCAACAAGGAGTATTTGCGCGGTGACCGGGTGTCGCGCCCGAGAGGCGGCGGCGGTGGCGGGAGTGGCAAGGGCAAGGCCAGCAACAGCGAAGAAATTTCCGAAGATGATTTTATCTTTGAACTCTCACGCGAAGAGTTCATGAACTATTTCTTTGAAGACCTGGAATTGCCGAACATGGTCAAAACCCAGTTGGCCGCCAGCACCGACCTAAAACAACAGCGGGCTGGCTACAACGTTTCCGGCACGCCATCCAATATTCACGTCTTGCGCTCGTTGCGCGGGGCGCTTGGTCGCAGAATTGCGGTCGGCGGCCCCGGCCAAAAGCGACTGCGCGAAGCCGAGGCCGAACTGGCCGAACTGTTGCTGCTGCCCGAAGCCGAACAACTGGCCGAACCGCAGGTTAGCCGGATCAAGACCTTGCGCGATGAAATCCATCACATTCGGATCAGGCTGGCCGCGATTCCATTTCTTGATCCGTTTGATTTGCGCTACACCAACCGGATCAAGGTACCGAAGCCGATGAATCAGGCCGTGATGTTTTGCGTCATGGACGTTTCCGGTTCAATGGATCAGCAAAAAAAGGATACCGCCAAACGCTTTTTCATTTTGCTGTACCTGTTTTTGACCCGCGTCTATGAAAAAATCGAAGTGGTATTCATCCGGCACCACACCACCGCCACCGAAGTCGATGAAAACGATTTTTTCAATTCACGCGAATCAGGCGGCACCGTGGTCTCGTCCGCCCTGAATCTCTTGATTGATGTCATCAAAAAGCGCTACAACAATGGCGACTGGAATAATTATGTGGCGCAAGCATCGGACGGTGACAACTGGGACAATGATTCCGTCTTGTGCAAGCAGTTGATGGTGCAAAATATCATGCCAATGGTGCAATATTTTACCTATGTTGAAATCACCGATGGCCCGCCGCAAAACCTGTGGGAACAATACACCGCCATTTTGGAACATCACCCGCATTTCGCGATGCAAAAGATTGAAAAGCCGAGCGATATCTATCCGGTGTTCCGCGAACTCTTTAAAAAGCAGCCAACATGAGGAAAAGCGCGTCCCGCACCGCCAAGCGGCGGCCCCTGCCCGAGCAATCGGAGTGGACTTTTGAGCTGATCGAACAGGCGCATGAAGAAATTCGGCGGGTCGCCGAAGGCTTCGGGCTGGACACCTACCCGAACCAGCTCGAAATCATTACCGCCGAGCAAATGATGGATGCCTATGCCTCGGTCGGCATGCCGGTGTCGTACCATCACTGGTCATTTGGCAAGCATTTCATGTCCACCGAAAAGAGTTACAAGCGCGGGCAAATGGGGCTGGCATATGAAATTGTGATCAATTCCAATCCGTGCATTGCCTACCTGATGGAAGAAAACAGCTTGACCATGCAGGCTTTGGTGATTGCCCATGCCGCGTATGGCCATAATTCGTTTTTCAAGGGCAATTATCTGTTCCGTACCTGGACCGATGCCGATGCGATTATCGACTATTTGCTGTTTGCCAAAAACTACATAGCCGATTGTGAAATGCGGCACGGGATTGAAGCGGTGGAATTGCTGCTCGATTCGTGCCATGCGCTGCAAAACTATGGCGTGGATCGCTACAAGCGCCCGTCCAAGCTGTCGGTCGCCGAAGAAAAAAGGCGGCAACACGAAAAAGAAGCGCACCTGCAGGCGCAAATCAATGATCTGTGGCGCACCATTCCTACCAAGCAACAACAGGAAGTCGATTTGGCCGAACGCCGTTTTCCGGCTGAACCAGAAGAAAATCTGCTGTATTTCTTTGAAAAATTCGCCCCACTGTTAGAGCCGTGGCAGCGCGAAGTGGTGCGGATTTGTCGCAAGGTTTCCCAGTATTTTTACCCGCAACGGCAAACCCAGGTGATGAACGAAGGCTGGGCCACCTTTTGGCATTACACGATCTTGAATCAGTTGTATGACGAAGGGGTGGTCGGCAATGGCTTTATGATGGAGTTTTTAAAGAGCCACACCAACGTCGTCTACCAGCCACCAATTGGCAGCCCGTATTACAGCGGCATCAACCCGTATGCACTCGGTTTTGCCATGATGCGTGATATCCGGCGCATTTGCGAACAGCCAACCGATGAAGACCGCGAATGGTTCCCCGACATAGCTGGCAGCGACTGGCTCAAAACGCTCGACTTTGCCATGCGCAACTTCAAGGATGAAAGCTTTATTGCGCAGTACCTGTCACCGAAACTGATCCGCGATTTCCGCTTCTTTGCCGTGCTGGATGACGACAAGGAGGACAAGCTGACCATTTCCGCGATTCACGACGACAATGGCTACCGTCAGGTGCGGCAGCGGCTGGCCGATCAATACAATCTGGGCAACCGCGAACCGAATATTCAGGTGTGGTCAGTCAACACCCACGACGACCGGGCACTGACCTTGCGCCACAGCCAATACTTGCGGCGGCCACTGAATCAGCAAACCCAGGAAGTGATGAAACATGTGGCAAGGTTGTGGGGCTTTGATGTCAAGCTCGAATCGGTGGATGGGAGCGGCAAGGTTACGCAGACGATGGAAGTCAAACGCGAAAAACGCGCGCGCTAGCACTGGTTGGCGTGGCTTATTTTTTGTGCAGTGGCTATTCCGTTGAAATATTGCCCCGGGCTATTCCCCTGGGCTATTCCCCTGAAAATTGGCAAGCCCGCTCACCTGCCGGACACTGGCGATTCGGTGTCGGGTCAGATTACCAAATTGTTCTAAAACGTTAGTAGTTGTTGACAACTACCGACGTTTTAGCACATACTTTCCTCATGCATAGCACCAACCCAACCACCGCCACTACCATACTGACTGCCGCCCAAGCACGCGCGCAGGGCATTAGCTCAACCCAACTGACCCGCATGACGCGGGCGGGCACCTTGCAGCGGATCGGGCGCGGCCTGTATTGCCAGCCTACCGCACCGGTTTCCGCACATCGTAGTTTGGCCGAAGCGCGAACACAGGCCAAAAAAGGTGTGGTATGCCTGCTTTCTGCACTGCGTTTCCATGATCTGACTACTCAGGCCCCGTTTGAGGTATGGCTGGCTTTTGGCCACAAACAAAGGGTGCCAATGGTTGATACGGTGCAATTGCGAGCACTGCGTTTTTCCGGCGCAGCCTTTACCCAAGGGGTGGAGTTGCACAATATTGATGGGGTTGAGGTGCCAGTGTATAACGTGGCCAAAACCGTGGCGGACTGCTTCAAATTCCGCTACCGGATCGGCCTTGATGTGGCGCTGGAAGCCTTGCGGGCGGCACTGGCAACCGGCAAGGCAACACCCGATCAGCTTTTGCATTTCGCGCGGCTATGCCGGGTTGAGCGAGTGATTCGCCCGTATCTGGAGGCCAGCCTGTGAGCGCCAATCTGGCGGCATCGGTGCGGGCGCGCCTTTCCAGTCTGGCGCGTGCCCGCAAGGAAGATATGGGGCTGGTTTTCACCCGGTATGGGCTGGAACGGTTGCTGTATCGCCTGAGCCAGTCACCGCATGCGCAACGCTTTTTGCTCAAAGGGGCATTGCTGTTCAATCTCTGGTACGACGAACCGCACCGGCCAACCCGGGATGTTGATTTGCTCGGATTTGGCGCGAGCGATATTGCCGAACTGGAAGCCGTGTTTCGTGATGTTGCATCCCTTGCCGTCCCAGATGGCTTGTTGTTTGATCCGGCCACGGTGCATGCCAGTGAAATTCGCAAGGCGGCGGGCTACCCCGGCGTGCGAATTTTGATGACGGCCCGGCTTGAGCAGGCGCGTATCGTGCTGCAAGTCGATATTGGCTTTGGTGACGCCGTAGTGCCAGCAGCACAACCGGTTGCCTACCCCACCCTGCTGGATATGCCGCAGCCAATGCTGCGCGCCTATCGCCAAGAAACCGTGATTGCGGAAAAACTGCATGCGATGGTCTATCTTGGTGAGGCCAATTCACGGATGAAGGATTTTTTTGATCTGTGGGTGATGGCCAACAATTCGTCTTTTGAACTCCCCATCCTGGCCGAGGCCGTCAGCGCGACATTCGCCCGGCGCGAGACGGCACTGCCAGCCATGCTACCCCGCATGCTGCACGACGCCTATGGGCCGGAAACAGCGGTGCATCGCATGTGGCAGGCGTTCTTGCGAAAAAATGGGCTAACGCCGATTCCCATGGAACAAATGCAGGCACTGGTTTCGCGGTTTGCGGCGGCACCACTGGGTTTGACTGGTGGCGTGACCCGACAGCGTTGGGAGCCGACACAGCTACAGTGGATTTGATTTAATGCGTTTGGCCCGGATTGGTCGCGGCTGGAGAGCTATACGTTTCGCTTTAATGGCCCCTTGAATGAGGCGTGGCAGATGATTCCGTTGCGCCTCGACGATGCGCCGACACCGGATTCACTGATGTAATTTAAAAATGTAGATTGGCAAGGCGAATCGGTGCAGGCTTACCAATACCTGAGCGATGCCTGCGGCCACATTGGAAAAGGAAAAAAGAATGGAATATATTAGCTCAATCGAACGGGTCAGGTCGGAACAAAAGTTCCTCGAAGGCGTGAATGTGGGTGAGCACAGGGGTGAACAAAGGGGTGAGCAAAAAGGTGTCCAGGGCGGCAAAACCGCCATGCTGTCCCGGCTGTTAACCCGCCGTTTTGGTCCATTGCCAGCCGCAACCCATGAAAAAATAGTGCAAGCCACGGTCACGCAAATCGAGGCATGGTTTGATCGTGGCATTGATGCGCAAACGCTGGACGAAGTATTTCAGGCGCTGGAGCATTAAACGACTGCCCCCCGCACACCCGTGTGGGGGGCTCCATACCGTTATTGCCTATTCCAACTTATCGCGCCCCCACTCCGGCCATCGTAACTGGTCATTCCTGCCCCCTCGCAGCCTTGCTCCACCGCTCCGGCAACTTGCCGCAGCCACACTGAAGGCACCGGACTGAAGGCAGAACGCTCCAGCAACACGCTCCACCGCCTCTCCCTTGTCGGCCAGCACCACAAACCATGTCTCATTTCCCCCAAGGAAACAATAATCTTATAAAAAAGATGCCAAAAGGGGTTTACGATTCAAAGCGCTTAAAGTATTATCGAATTTAGTCAAAGCGCTTTAAATTTCAGATTCCCGCTTAAAGTTAGTAAATTCAGTGGGTATCTGCATAAAACGCTTTCAAATGATTTATTCATAATATTTATTAAAACGAGACAACATGGACCAGTATGCAATCCCGTGGATGGATGACGATCTGGTGCTGTATCGGGATCAGGTGCGGCGCTTTGTGCAGGCGGAGATGGTGCCGCAGCAAAAACAATGGCGTGCACAACGGCATGTGGAACGCAGCATGTGGCACAGGGCTGGCACCATGGGCTGGTTGTTGGCCGATATCCCGCAAGCGTATGGCGGCGGCGGTGGGGATTTTGCCCATATGGCGGTGTTTTGGGAAGAATTGATTGCGGCGGGCGAGGTCGGCTTTGGCAGCCATGTGCATGCCGTGGTGGCGCACTATCTGCTCGAATTTGGCACCGAAGCGCAAAAGCAGCATTACCTGCCCCGGCTGGCTCGTGGCGAGCTGATTGGCGCAATTGCCGCCAGCGAACCGCAGGCCGGGTCCGATTTGCAGGGCATTACCTGCCGCGCCGTGCAGGATGACGATGGCTACCTAATCGAGGGCAGCAAAACCTTTGTCTCAAACGGGCATCTGGCCGATTTGGTGTTGCTGCTGGTGCGTACCGACCCGGCAGCCGGTGGGCGTGGCTTGTCCCTGTTGCTGGTGGAAACGGCCAACCTGCCCGGGTTTTCGCGCGGGCCGATTCTGGAGATGCTCGGGCGCAAGGGGCACGATGTGTGCGAACTGTTTTTTGACCGGGTGCGCCTGCCCGCAACCGCCCTACTCGGCACTGAACAAGGACACGGGCTGGCGCAACTGGCGCACGAACTGCCGTATGAACGGATTTTATTGGCCCTGTGTTCGGTCGCCAGCATACAGCGCGCGCTGCAACTGGCGCACGAACACAGCCTGACGCGCAAGGTGTTTGGCAAACCGCTGTTCGACTTGCAAAACACCCGCTTCACGCTGGCCGAAGCCAAAACCAAATTAATGGTGGCACGGGTGTTTGTTGACTGGTGCATTTGCCAGTTATTGGATGGCAAGCTGACCAGCGACGAGGCGGCCATGGCCAAATGGTATTTGAGCCAGTTGCAATGTGAAGTGGTCGATCAATGCCTGCAATTGTTTGGCGGCTATGGCTACATGCTCGACTATCCGATTGCGCAAATGTATGCCGATGCCCGGGTGCAAAAAATCTATGGCGGCAGCAATGAAATCATGAAGGAAATTATTGCGTATGCGATGTAAGGCAGGACGGCTAACCGGTGCTGAGTAACCGGTGCTGAGTAATCGATGCTGATTAATTGATGCCGATAAATCGGCGACCAGCGATTGTTTGGATGACTTTTATAATACGGAGGCGAGATGAACCCTTGGCGCACATGGCAACACGGTTTTACCCTTTCATTGTTATGCATCGCCATCGCCGGTTGTGGCGGCGATGACGGCACGCGCAGTACCAGCGGCACCAGCGAGCGGACGGTGGCACGTGCCCCACAGCAAACGTCAAATCAGGCCCCAAATCAAACGCTAGACCAGGCCAGCAGCGCCGGGCCAGCGTTTGCGCCCGGTTCGGCGGCAGGTCTGTTTGCCAATGCCAGCGGAGTATTGCACAGCTACAGCACCGCCGGGCCGATTGATCGCAATGGGCCGTTTTTCAAAACCTTTGGCAATGGCCGCAGCTGTGCCTCATGCCATGAACAGAGCGCCGCGTTTAGCGTCACACCACAAGGCGTGCAGCGCCGCTTTGAGGCCAGCGATGGGCTGGACCCGATTTTTCGCCTGAACGATGGTGCCAATTCGCCACTGGCAGCCGTGGGCACACTGGCCGAGCGGCGCGCCGCCTACAGCATGTTGCTCAATCGCGGTGTGATCCGGGTCGGCTTGCCGGTGCCCGCCGATGCCGAATTTGAACTGGTGCAGGCCGATGACCCGTACCACTACGCCAGCGCGCGTGAATTATCGCTGTTTCGCCGGATTTTACCGTCCGCCAATCTGAAATTTTTGGGTGGTGTGATGTGGGATGGGCGCGAATCGGCGATTGATCCGACTTCGTCCGACTGCTTTGTTCCACTCAATACCTGCTATGCCTCAATCGACAGCAACTTGCTGCGGCAAGCCAACAATGCCACCCGTGGCCACGCCGAAGCAGCGCGCGATTTGAGCAGCACCGAACTGCGCCAGATTGTTGATTTCGAAAACAGCCTGTTTGCCGCACAGAGTTTTGACCATGGCGCGCATCATCTCACCGGTGCCCAGGCCCAAGGTGGCACCGCCACCTTGCTGACGACTGAATACTATTTTGACATTAACGACCTGTTCCGCGACCCGCGCACCGGCCAGCCCGGGCGCAAGGAAGTGTTTCAATTATTTGGTGCGTGGTTAAGCCAGCCGAGCCGCTCGCCGATAGGGCAGGCACGCCAATCGATTGCGCGTGGTGAAGTGCTGTTCAATACCCGCAGCTTTGACATTGTGGGCGTGGCCGGGGTGAATGATTTACTCGGGCCACGCGTGGTTGGCACTTGCAGCACCTGCCACAATGTGCCGCAGGTGGGCAGCTTTTCCTTGCCCAACACCTTCAATATTGGCGTGGCCGATGGGGCCAACCGCACGCCAGACATGCCGCTCTACACCTTGCGCAATAAACGCAGTGGTGAACTGCTCAGCACGCAAGACCCGGGCGCAGCAATGCAAACCGGGCGCTGGGGTGATATTGGCCGTTTCAAGGCACCCGGCCTGCGTGCGCTGGCAGCCCGGGCACCGTATTTTCATGATGGATCAGCGGGCAGCATCGAACAGGTGATGGCGTTTTATGAGCGGCGTTTTCAGCTTGGACTATCGAGTAGCGAACAAGCCGATTTGGTGGCGTTTTTGAAGGCGCTCTAGCCCCCGCCGCCACTTGAAACCCTGATGCCACAAAGGAGCAAGCGATGTCCAACTCAACTGAACACAGCCCGACCGAGCGCGGCCCGACCGCCCTCAATCCAATTGCCCTGCCCGGCGAGTTGGCCGATGGTTTGCCCAACCATTTTGCCCGCTTCCATGCACTGTTCAACCAAAACCGGCAGCCAGTAACGCCCCAAACCCTGCCCGCGCTGTTTGAGGCGCAAGTCGCCGCCACGCCCAACGCTTGCGCCTTGCTGTTTGCGTCCCAGCCGGGGCCGGGCGCGGCCCCAAGCCGGGTCGCCCCGGTATCGGTCGCCCCGGTATCGGTCGCCCCGGTATCGGTCGACTCAGTATCTGCCGACCCGGTGCCTGCCGAACTCAGTTACGCCGAACTGAATCAGCGCGCCAATCAACTGGCGCATTATTTGCGCTCGCTCGGGATTGGTGCCGAACAAGTGGTCGCACTGGCACTGCCGCGCTCGCTAGAGTTGATCATTGGCCTGCTGGCAATTTTAAAAACCGGGGCGGCCTATCTGCCACTTGATCCCAGCTACCCACCGGCCCGGCTTGATTACATGCTGGCCGATGCCAAACCGGTGCGGGTGCTGACCCTGACCGAACTGGCCCCGACACTGTTGGCAAGCAGGCCAGAACTGGCGATTGCGCTTGACCAATTTGATGGCAGCCAATGGCCCGAGCACAACCTGTGCGACGCAGAACGATTGCACCCGGCCACGCCGCAACAACTGGCCTACCTGATTTACACCTCGGGTTCGACCGGGTGGCCAAAAGGGGTGATGCTAAGCCACCTTGGCATTGCCAATCTGGTGGCCAACCAGCGCCGCCAGTTTGCGGTAACCGCCCAGAGCCGCATTCTGCAATTTGCCTCGATCAGCTTTGATGCAGCACTGGCCGAAATTGCACTGGCATTAGGCAGTGGTGCCACGCTGGTGCTGGCCACACCGGCACGCCTGATGCCGGGCCAGCCACTGATTGATTTGATCAACCAAACCGGCGTCACGGTGTTGACCCTGCCGCCCTCGGCACTGGCCGTCATGCCGCCCGACAGCCTGCCCGGCGTGGCCACGCTGGTGGTGGCCGGGGAAGCCTGCCCGCAGCATTTGGTGGCGCAATGGTCTAGCCGCTGCCGCATGCTCAATGCCTATGGCCCAACCGAAGTCACGGTATGCGCCACCATTAGCGCACCGCTCGCGGGCGACACCGTGCCGCCGCTCGGGCAAGCGATGGACAATGTGCAACTGTATTTGCTCGACCAACATAACATGCCGGTCGCACCCGGCGTGCCGGGCGAACTGTATTTGGCCAGCCCCGGCTTGGCGCGCGGCTATTGGGGCTTACCTGAACTGACGCGGGAAAAGTTCATTGCCAATCCGCTCCTCAATCCACCCATCAATCCACCCATCAATCCGCCCATTAATCCGCCTATCAGCCCAGCCAGTCAGGTGGCAAGTGACACGGCAAACAGCACAGTAAGCAGCACAGTAAGCAGTACGGCTGGCAGCACCGCAGACCAAGCCACAGCCAGCGTAACAAATGGCGATGAACCATACGCAACGCGGCTGTACCGCACCGGCGATTTGGCCAGTTGGCAACCGGATGGCAGTTTGCACTTTTTGGGCCGGATCGATCATCAAATCAAACTGCGCGGGTTCCGGGTCGAACCGGGCGAAATCGAAGCCGTGCTGTTGCGTCACCCGCAAGTGCAACAAGCGGCAGTACTGGCCCGGCCCGATGCCAACGGCCAGCCGCAACTGCTGGGCTGGGTGGTATTGCAAGCCGATGCCACGGCGGCGATGGTGCATGACTGGCTGCGTAAAGAATTGCCGCACTATCTGGTACCGGCAGCGCTGCTGGCCTTGCCCGTGCTGCCACTGTCACCGAATGGCAAACTCGACCGCAGTGCCCTGCCCGCGCCAGACTGGCAAGCGCTGGCGCATCATACAACGCGTGCCGCCGAACCACGAGCCAACGGCGAACCAGCAGCCAACGACCAGGGCAGCGATCAGGGCAGTGATCGTGACACCGCCGCCGCGCATGAAACGCGCTTGATGCAATTGTTTTGCGAGACGCTCGGGCTGGCGCAAGTGGCACGCGAGGCCAGCTTTTTCAGCATGGGCGGACATTCACTGTCGGCCAGTCGCTTGCTGAGCCGAATTCGCAGCACATTTGGCGTGACGTTGAGTCTGGATGATGTGTTTCGTTGCCCAAGCGTAGCAACGCTGGCTGCGCTGCTGGCAAATAACACCGCAACTAGCCCAGTCAACCAAGCAGCAGGTGGTATGCCAACCGCGATGGCACACCCAAGCACCAGCACCACGCCCGATGCCGCCAACCGCCTGCCTAGCCTAGCCGGGCCGGGCCTAGCCGGGCCGGGCCTAGCCAGGCCGGGCCGAACCCGGCTGCCGCTGCGACGGAGGGCGTAAAAATGAACCAGCTTAGCCTGCCGCTGTGCAAGCCATCCGTGATTTCGTATTTGCACCACGCCAACCCACTGGCGATTATCGAAACCCGGCGCGAGGCGCGCGATTATCTGGTGAATGACTTCATACAACTGGTTGGCCGACCACAGCACCAAAATGGCGTGGCTCCGGGCCTGAATGTCGATTTCTATTCGCACGACGGTATGTATCCACGCTACCCGCTGCTGTCGCAAAGCTGGCTGTCCGGCACTACGCTACGCTGTCTCGGGCCGGACTTGATCGGGCAAATCATCGCCCTGCTTGAGCAGGGGCATTATGTGGAAGCGCTGCTCGACGAATTTTATGTGCCAAACCGGATCGCCTACCAGCGCATGCACTACCTGCACCAAAACCTGATTTACGGCTATGACCGCGATGCCGCCGTGTTTTACACCCAGGGCTTTGATGCGCAATGGGCGTTTGTCACGATGCGACTGGGCTTTGACGAAGTAAAAAACAGCTTTGTCGAAGGCAGTGGCTTGGCGCTGTTTCGCTGGCACGGCCACACCGATTTTGGCCGCCACCTGCGCTACAGCCCGGCCCGGATCCGCACCAGCCTATCCGACTATCTGGCCCGCCGCACCAGCTTTTTGAGCTACCAGCCGGACAATGTGCGCTACGGGCAAGATTGCTATGCGGTGGCGCAGGATTTGCTTCGGCAGCAGCACGGGGAACAGATCGATATCCGGCCTTGGTGTGTGTTTCATGAGCACAAGCAAAAGCTGCTGCAACTGGCACGCTATTTACAAGAGCGAGAATTGCCGGTAGAAACCGCCTTGCTGGCCGACCTTGGTACGCTGGCCGATGATTTTTTGACGCTGAGAAATTATATTCTGGAAGCGAAACTGGCCGGAGATAGCGTCGATTGTGGCGCGCTGGATCAGGAAATCGAGTACCTGATTCGGCACGAACAGGCCTTGCTGGAACGCTTGTTGAAAGCCTTGCCATGAGCCACAACGGCACAACCGGCCTTCTTGCCCGCCAGCCAGCATGGCAGGTGCTGCATGCCTGTGCGCTGCCGTGGCCGAAACCGGTGCTCATGCTGTTTTGTGGTGGACTGGCCGGGATGGTGTCGTTTCCGATCCTGTTTTATTTTTATTCGGGCTGGGCCTGGCAGGTGCTGGGCTTATCCGGCGACTTTGCCGCCATGGGTCAGATTGCAGCCGTTTGTCTGTGGTTGGTGCTGCTGGCACTGGCGCTCGATGCGCTGGCCAGTTACTTGGCGCTTGATTGCGCGGCAGAACTGTTGCAGGTGCTGTGCCTGCGGCTGCACCGCACGCTGTGGCAATTGCCCGCCTTCCCTGCTGCCCCGGAGCACGCTGCCCTTGGGCAGGCATCCGCACTAGCCGCCGATGTGCCCGCCGCCGCTGTGCCCGCCGCCGATGCGGCCACGATCAGCAGCGCCTACGCACAAAACATCGAACAATTTGTCCTGCACCTGCAAGCGGGCAGCGTGCGGCTGGCGCGCACCGTCTCGGCGCTGCTGGTGTTCTTTTTGATTATCTTGCTGCGGCATCCGGAAATTGCCGTGCTGACCTTGTTGCTCGGTGCCGCGACCCTGATCCTGCCGCCAAAAGTTGCGGCCCGGGCTGAACCGCATGTGCAGCGCGAAGCGGGCTTGATGGCCGAGGCGATGGATGCGATTGCCCCGTTTTACCGCCATTACCGCACCATCGGCACACTACTCGCAGCACAAGCCGGGCAACAGGTTGGGCGCTTGCTGGCACCACACCATGTGAATCAGGCTGCCAAGTGGTTTTACTGGAACAGTTCGTTTAACCTGAAAACCTGGCTTAACCTATTGACGCTGTCACTGGTGCTGATCTCGGGCGGCTGGCAAGTGTTGCAGGGCACGCTGAGTTTGGCCCAGTTGTTTAGTCTGTTTCTCGCCATTTCACTGATCCTGCCGCGCTTTAATGATTTGTACGATGCCCATTTCCACTGGATCAGCAGCAGCCACCATGCCCGGGTGTTGTTGCCGCTGCTGCGGCAAGCCGGAGCGCACGCACAACCGGCATCACAGACCACATTGCAACCATCACCGAAACAGGCAGCGCAATCACAACAATCATCACCGCTGCCACAACTACCACAGCAGGGCCAGCAGCCGCTCCCGGCGTACCATTTGCACCTGACGCTGCCCGGCTTTGGCCGGGAGACGCAAGCGATTTTGCCAGCGCTGGATTTGTATTTTCCGGCAGGCAGGCTGTTGCTGCTGTCTGGCCCAAGCGGCTGTGGCAAAACCACGCTGGCGCATATTCTGGCCGGGTTAGTGCCCGTACCCAACTGTCGAATCAACCTTGATGGTACTGCGGCCCGACCGAGCGCGGCCCGACCGA
>JACCDS011847156.1_pt1 | contig 24369 bp, 23 predicted proteins | sample 7446441 | NCBI WGS metagenome assembly JACCDS01 (sample SAMN15323445, study PRJNA562643) | freshwater metagenome | isolation source: river surface water | place: USA:Blue River Watershed | collected 2017-08-17 | reverse complement strand
TGTAAAAAAACCACCTGCGGGTGGTTTTTTCATTTCCCGCCCTTGTAAGCTCACTGGCCTATCCGTATACTTGTACGACTTATTGTGCAAGTTTGATCGGGGGTGCCATGCGAGTTATCAATTTTTCTGACGCAAGAAGTCAACTCAAGCAAGTCATCGATCAAGTCGTTGACGACGCTGACTTCACCGTGATCGCCAGACGCGATGCTCAGGATGCAGTAGTCATGTCGCTTGACACTTTCAACAGCTTGATGGAAACACTCCATCTGATGAAAAGTCCTGCGAACGCCAAGCACCTGGAAAAGTCCATCTCCCAATACCGCAAAGGCCAGACCAAATCCAAGGGATTGGTCGATGCGCAGTAAGCTGGTCTGGACCAACGCTGCGTGGGAAGACTATATTTTTTGGCAAAGTCAGGATAAAAAAACGCTCAAGCGCATTAACCTGCTGGTGAAAGAAGTCATGCGCGATCCTGATGCGGGTATCGGCAAACCAGAGCCATTACGGGAAAATCTGTCAGGACTGTGGTCAAGACGAATTGATGACACGCACCGATTAGTCTATGCAATTGAGAAAGACCAGATTGTGGTTATCGCATGCCGATATCACTATGAGTGACGTGACACGTTTGATCGATCTTCTTGAGCACGGTTCGATGCCACGTCGATCGACCGAGGGCGTCTTACAAACAAAGAAGCTGGCAATGCGCGATGAGTACGACTTCTCGAAGGCACGCAAGAATCCCCATGCGTCACAACTGAAAAATCCAATACGATCCGACTCGACGAGGATTCCGTCGCTTACTTCAAAGGCATTTCGGAAGAAATGGGGATTCCTTACCAAACTCTGATCAACTTGTATCTGCGCGATTGCGCAACGTCGCACCGGAAGCTCAACCTTCATTGCAAGTGAGAATCACGGACCGAGCATCCTCGGACTGGTTCGATTCCGCCCCGGGCCACCAAACATGAAAACCCCTGTCAGCGATGACCGGGGTTTTTGCTTTTGGGCTTTTGGCGGAGGAAGCATCCAGCAACTGGACGGTTGTGGCAATTGAACACGCATGCTGAGTCCGGATCGATTCTTCCCTAGGGCGCTCTATCGCCCCTGTAGCTCCACTGCTGCCGGGTCTTGTTTTTCCAGTCCGACAACTGAATAAGCAGACATGCGGTTAGCCCGGATAATATTCAATGCCTCCTGAATGCTGCTGACGTCCGCGCGTGCTGGCAAAGTGCGCGCCGAATGACCGCTCTGTGGTGGGCGAGTCGATCACGTCAGCCAGTTTCACCAGCGGATGGCGCGGTTCAAGCATCTCGATCAATGGCTAGCGAAACAAGCCACTGTATGACGTATTGGGCGGCAGCGGACCCACGAACACCTCGCGAAATTTGCAAGAAAACGTGCGTCGTTTTCTCGAACTTTGCAATTGCCGCCGCTTACTTTTACGGAAAAGACCTCGTCCGTGCCGCATTCTGGGATTGTTCAGGACGTACTGAATATTTAATATTCCCCCACTAAGTTTACGTGTTTATATGATTACATTCGGCGCGCCAACTACATGAATGAAATATCTTTTTTGCATTAATCGCCACGATCAAACACGAGCACTCGGAAAGATAGGTGTTTTCATCAGTTGCGTTGGGAAGTTGTATTGTTGCTCACTGAGTCCGAGTCCTGTATGGTGATCTTGGGACTTGTTCCCTCTCTTTTGGTGCGTCCAGCGCTGTTTATGACGACAAAGCCTGCTGCAATTTTGCGGCAGGCTTTTTTTTGCATTAGACATTATTCGAATTGTTAGTACTACTTCGATTCATGGCTAATTGATGTATGCTTAAGAATGAATCTATTGGTTGCGACGACTTCGAACCAGCCCGTCACAACCATGTGATATCCATGAGTCGCTGTCGGACGCATGAAATTTGTAAGTAGCAAAATATGAGTAGCAATTAAAAGAGAAGCAAAGTTGCCCCCAACAAGGAGACAAAATGAAAAAAAGCGTTATTTCTCTACCGCTGGCTGCCCTAACAGCAGCAGCAATGCTTACGGCTGGCTCAGCGTCAGCAGTCACTGTCAAGGCTGAGAATTTTCAACAAGCGGAGTCGCCATGGGATATGGCGTTCCTGCAAGACGGCACCATGTTCTTCACTGAGAAGTGCAAGGGCTTGTCCGTCCGAACCACTTCGGGTGCCGTAAACCGCCTGCTCGGCGTTGGCGGTTCAACAGGCTACGCAGAAGTCAAGAGTGATCTGTTCTGCGATGGCCAGGCTGGCGTGCAGGGCGTTGCAGTTGATCCGGAATTTGCATCCAACCGTTATGTCTACCTGTACTCCAGTTCGCAAGGTGCGAACCGTACCTACGGTGGATACAACAACATCGTGATGCGCATGAAGGTCAATGCATCATTGACCGGTGTGTCTGACATCGTTGAGATCATCAACGACCTCGGCTACAAGCCGAAGAAGTCGAACCACCCGTTCGGTGGTCCCGGCGCACACAACGGCGGCCGTATCCGCTTTAGCCCGGCCGACGGTTTCCTGTATGTTGCTATCGGTGACAACCATAATGGCGCTGGCCCGCAGAGCCCAACCGAGCTGCGCGGCAAGATCCTGCGCGTCGATCGCAACGGCAAAGCAGCGCCGGGTAACAAGGCGCCGGCTGGCTTTGATCCGCGCGTCTTCACCTACGGCCACCGTAACCCGCAGGGCATCTCGTTCCGTCCTGGTACGAACGAGCCGTTCATTTCGGAAAACGGTCCTTGGCATACCGACGAAGTCACCAAGCTGGAAAATGGTGGCAACGGTGGTTGGGATCCGCGCCCGAACGTTGGTGGCCGCAAGGACTGCCCGGACGACTACTGCGGTTACTCGCCGAACCAGATGGGTGCTCTGCCTCCGAAAGAGCGCGCTGCATTCATGCCAATGACGGATACCAAAACCTATCCTAATGCGATGAAGCCGGCCTGGACTAACAACGGTCTGTCGCAAGGTATGTGCGGTAGCGTCTGGCTGGTTGGCAAGCAGTGGAAAGAGTGGGAAGGTCGCCTCGCCGTTGGTTACGCTGGCATCGGTATCCATGGCACCCCGACCGGCAACCGTATTGACATTCTTGATGTATCCAAGGATGGCAAGTCGGCAAAGCGTGAAGAGCTGATGTGGCCGACCTTTGCAGGTCGCTTCCGTCACCTCTCGCTGGGCCCGGACGGTGCTCTGTATGTGGCTGATGAGGCTAGCGGCATGATCTACAAAGTCACGCCGAACTAATCAGTTGTTGTTAGTAAACGCGCTGCCTCCAAGGCAGCGCGTTTTTTTGGAGATTACAAATGTATCGCGCAATTGCACTGCTGCTGTTTATTGGTTTCGCTGTTTCCGGCAAGGCTGTTTACGCCGACAATGAAGAGCTAAAAACTCTGCTGCAACGAAATAACTGCTCTGCATGTCACCAAATCGATAAGCGGAAGTACGGCCCGATCTTGCAAGAAGTCGCAGCGAAATACGCTGGTGAAGCCGGCGCAGTTGATATGCTGGCTGCCAAGATTAAAGCGGGCGGTACTGGCGTATGGGGCGAAGACATCATGCCCCCACAGGCACATGTATCGGATGCAGATGCCAAACAGATGGCGAAATTGATTTTGTCGCTGGAGCCGAAGAAGTAATTTTCGTTTCAGCTCACGGCCGCGACCGCATATGCTGTGGCCGCAGGCCGCATGTTTCGAATGAGCTGACTTCGGCTCTCGCCTGGCTCAGCCGTCCTCGCCACCTGGGCAAACCATGTTGATGATGGCTTCGCCAACGCTGTTCGAGGTAACCGGTGTCCAGTGACTCACAGCTTGGTTCATGTCAGCTGGCGTCAGATCTCTGCCTTTAGCCCAAGGCTCTGCAAACCAGAATTCCTTCAGTACTCTCAGCTGACGATTTTGGCAATCGTACTCGGCCAGCGTCTTCACCGAGACGATACGATCTTTTGTGGGCTCAAGATAGTTATCAATCTCCCAAACCTGACGCATGATGGCCATCGGACCACTTTGCTTGACGTGATCAGGATCGATGTATTTCTCGAATTTCAGTCCGGGCGTTGCATCAACTCGGACCCAATCCGCAGACGCCGTGGCGCACACGGAGAGCAGGATCACGGGTAGCAGCTTCCGCATTGAGATTCTCATTGGTCCAGATTCTTTCGTTATCGTGGTGAATCGAACAAGAAAAGATTGCTGCATGCAGGTTATATTCAATGACTCGCTGAATCTTAGCGCTTTAAAAACCGCGCGGATTAACCTTCCTGCTGGCGACCGCCCGTAGCCCGTACCAAGCCAGTATGCGACTTTTCCAGATTGTGCGGCTGGTTCTGCACCATCGCTTGGAAATCTGATCCCAGCGGCACGGAAAAGCCAGGCGGCTTCAGACTTACATTTTCTCCGCCAATGCTACTAGCCATATGCGGACAGCTTCCGCAGCGACGCAGATGGCCGGGGTTTTTGCTTTTGGTATTGGAAGTGAGACTTCCGGATCGTGCACCTTCAGCCCGGTTCGCGTCCGTCACGGGCCATCAGGTCAAAAAAATCCCTGCCAGCGATGAAAATTTGGTGGGACACGATTGCCGCTATTTATACTCCGGAGCCTCCTGGACAGGAAGAGTTTGGGCATGAAGAGACGGGACGCCGAAGAACACACTATCGGCCTGCTGCTCGAATCTGAGGCAGGCATTCCGGTTTCCGATCTGTACCGAGAGCATGGACTTTCGGTACAAATCGGGCAACGGTTACTGCCACTTGCTACTACGATTTTGCTTTTACTACCCGCAGAAAATTCACGAGTAAAGCTTGCGCATCAGTTCGGCCGGATCTGTATGTGAACGTGCCGCTTTGCTCTCTTTGTACTTCTTGAAAAATCTCACAAAAGGTTCACCTTTCAGAAACTGGCTCCATAAATAAGGCAGCCATTGCCGTTTGCGTTGGGCTTGTACCAATTCGTGGTGATGAACGCGCTCTCGCATCTCAACCGGCTTTCCGGCATATCGGGCCAGGATTCTCAAGTTGTCAGAGTCAGGGGCGTTTTGCAGGACAACTTCGAAACCGGCACATTCCAGAGTGTGTTTTAAAGAACCGGAATCAAAATAGAGTGTATGTGCGCTGAAGAACATATAGGTTGGCGAGCAATATCTGGTCGCATTCGGGACTTCGATGTACAAGATCCCGGTGTCTTTGAGAGATGCGCCTATGGCCTCTAATGACTTCAATGGGTTCACCAGGTGCTCCAGCACATGGTACATCGTGATCAAATCGAAACTCTTTTCTTCGAATTTCTGCAAGCCGTCCAGCGCCGGGCTGTTCACTATCTTCAAACCCATTGACTGCGCATATTCCGCATATCCCTGGTGTGGCTCGATGCCATAGGCGTCATGGCATTGATGCCCCATGAGGCTGACGAACTCGCCGCTACTCGCACCAATATCGAGGGTTTTTAATCTGGCGTTCGCAAAATTTTTCAAATAATTCTGTCGTAACCAGTCATAGCGTGCTTTGGCATTCTTCGCGGCACGCAGCACATATTTCATCGTCGGCTTTTCGCATCCCTTGTAGGCTTCCCGGTATTGGCCGGCATACCAGGCTTCGAGCTCGGCTTCGGAGGGCAAGGGATCGATCCGCCCCAAGCCGCATCCATCGCACGATAGTGTGAGTAGCGCACGGCCCGTCTTTCCATCAACGGTCGAAATCGTGGTTCCGCGATGTCCACCGCAGCATGGACAAGGTGAGTGTGCGTCAGAGAAAGTATTGAACATGATTAGACGGATATCGAATAGCCTGTCTCGCTAAGCTGAAATAAGCGCCTTTAGGATTTCCAGCAGATGCAATTTATGCCTGTGGACGATGTTATGCGCCGGGCCTGCGAGCATAACGAGAAGATCGGCAGGATGCGGTGGTTTCGCCGCCACGTACATGAGCCCGCGGCGAAGAATGAAGGGGTGTGACTACGCCGCTCGCTCATCGAACAATCGTGTATAGGGCTCGGCCGTTAGCGGTAGCCATTGAGCCGCTGGATATCAGCGGACAGTTCAGTAAAAACCATCGTGCACATCAATGACACTAATGTCGTTATTCAGATGGGACAGCACTGGGATTCGGTTTCTGTCCAAAACAGCCTCTGCAAAACATTATCAATTTTGTAAACGAATAAGGGCGACGTGCGTTCCCTCAGATGATGGCGAGTTACGGGCTTGTAAAAAAGCAGTTAATTTCTAAATTAAACTTCGTTTATTTTTTATTCTGGATTTGTGCAGGCGGGCCGTTATCCGGAAATCCCGGTCAATGTCGGTAGGGGATGCTGCTATGAGGAGCAGTACCGATACCGGCACGCGCCCCAATACCTTGCCCCCATCAAGCGTGTAAGATGCCGGCCAACCCGGAGGAATTCTCATGCTCGTCGTCACATCCATCGTTGCTTCAGCCTTAACCTTCATTTTTATCAGGCTGTCATTTGCGGTTATCCGGCTAAGGCGTGCAAACAAGGTTGGTCTGGGTAGCGGCGGTAATGAAGCGCTTGAGAGAGCGATTCGCGCGCAGGGTAATTTTGCCGAATATGTCCCCTTCGGACTGATCCTGATGGCTTGCCTGGAGCTTAACGGCGCACCTTGGTGGCTGATCAGCATTCCTGGCATCACCCTGGTCATCGGACGAATGATTCATGCGATCGGCATCAACGAGCGGCACCCGAATTACCGAAAGCGTGTGCTGGGGATGATGTTCACGCTTAATACGCTGATCACGTTAATTATTCTGAACCTGGGCTGGACGGCCTACAAACTCTTCGGATAAATCGAGCCGCCACTCGATGAGAACCGGGTTCGATCTACCCCGACCTGATTCGAATCTGCCCTCGCTACCCGCTCGAGAACCCCTGTCAGCCATGACGGATTTTATTGCAACATTCAAAGTCAATACCGATCCCGATACCCATGGCACGGCAATGAATGCAAGCAGGCCAGTGCGGCGACGCCCTATCGTTTTGCCGGGTGCCGGTATCGTATTGTTACTCGCCGGATGCGCGATCACTCGCCCGTTAGATGTTCATGTGACGGCTTACACTTACAGCACATTTGATTTTTCGGGTAATGCCTACAGCCGGGCAAGAAAATTTTGCGATGCCAAAGGGCATAAGCTGCGCCACCTGAGTACAGACTGCGGCTTCTTTTTATGTACCAGTACTTTTGAGTGCTCACCCTGAATGAACAGGATTCACTGCTCAGGCGTAGCGCCACTGCATTGGGATTACTGAATCATCATGCGTATTCTGCTGCTCGGCGCCACCGGTACGATCGGAAGAGCGACTGCCAGGGTCCTGCTCAGCCATGGACATGAAGTGATCTGCCCGATACGGCAGCGGGCCGGCTTTGATGGACGCCTGACTGTTGAAGCGATCCGCCGCTTGCTCCCGGGCGCAGAACTTCGCGTTGGCGATGGTTTATCGGTCTCGGGAATGCCGCCCGACCTGTTTCATGACGAGCGCATCGACGCTGTTGTGTCATGCCTCGCTTCCCGTACCGGCAAGCCTGGTGACGCATGGGCCGTGGATTACCGAATGCACGCGGATGTATTAAGAAGCGCGAAAGTAACGGGGATTCAACACTTCGTGTTGCTGTCAGCAATATGTGTGCAGAAGCCGCTGCTGGGCTTCCAGCAGGCAAAGCTGGCGTTTGAACAGGAACTCGCGACTTCGGGAATCCGTTACAGCATCGTCAGGCCAACAGCGTTTTTCAAATCATTATCCGGACAGGTCCGGCGCCTGCAGCGTGGGCAGCCTTATCTGGTGTTCGGCGATGGACGCCTGACCTCCTGCAAGCCCATCAGCGATCAGGATCTGGCGCAGTTCATGGCACGCTGCCTCACGGATGCTGACAAGCAGAACTGCATACTTCCGATCGGTGGCCCGGGCGCGGCAATCACGCCGATTGAGCAGGGCGACTATTTATTCCGGCAAATCGGCAAGAAGCCGCGGTTCAGGCATGTTCCGATCGGCGTCCTCGACGCGGTTATCTATACCCTGCGCGCAAGCGGGCGCGTGTTCCCCGCACTTGCCGACAAAGCAGAGCTGGCCAAGATAGGCCGTTATTACGCCACGGAGTCCATGCTGGTGTGGGATCCGGTGCGCATGACATACGATGCTGAAGCGACGCCTTCCTTCGGTACGCAAACTCTTTTCGACTATTACGATCAGCTGATATCCGGGGAAGAACAGGTCGACCTTGGCGACCATGCCGTGTTCTAGCCTGATGCAAGCCGAGGCAGGCGAAGGCATGCGCGCGTAAAAATCCCCGAACGGTTCTGCACCGGTCCGCCATGCAAACCGCTCTGCCAGCCGCCCTGCAGAAATTCATAACGATTGTTACTATTTGCGCCGGGGGATTACTGGGAATTTCTGAATGGAGGCAAGAAATGATCAGGCAGTCTGGTCTTGGATTTAAGACGATTCTTCTGGCGCTTACGGTCGTGCTTAGTGGGTGCGCCGGGTATGGACCTACCCAGGAGTTTATCGGGCTCACCCGAAATGCAACCATTGCCCGGCTTGGCACGCCCGATCCCATGCCGGCCGACCTCGACAGCGCCCGGCGGCTCGACTTCCCGCGCGGCCCGGCAGGCAAACATACCTACGCCGTTTATTTCGATGCCCAGGGCATCGTGACAGATTATCGCCAGCTGCTGACCGATGAAAATTTCGCGAAAATCGTCCCGGGTCTGGACGAGAGCGCGGTGGTGGATTTGATAGGCGTATCAAGGATCACGTTCGGCCTTGCACGCAATCGCGGCTATGTCTGGAATTACCGATACGTGACGCCGCACTGCCAGTGGTTTCAGGTTGAATTCACCGCAGAGAAAAAGGTTCGTTCGGCCGGTTATGGTCTTCCTCCGGAATGCCGGGCAGCGAGGCGCGGCGCGGGTTGATGCGCTCGCGGTCGCCGGATGGACGACACAGCGTCCGGCCCGGATCGTTCCTGTTCCTGCGGGTACTGAACGATACGTATCGGTAGCCACGACCTGATCGCCGTCGCGCAGTATCGTGGCTCGTTATGTCCGCGGTTCACAGCAAAACGTCATCCATCAAGGTTGCAGAAACGCCGGCAGCGGCCTGACGAGACAGGCTCTTACGCGATTGAGTTCGCCGCAAAGAACATCATGAAGACTACGCCCCCATTGCGCCTGCGCCCGCTCGAGCGGGAGGATTTACGCTTCGTTCACGAGCTCGACAACAACGAAACCGTGATGCATTACTGGTTTGAGGAGCCGTATGAAGCCTTCTTCGAACTTTGCGATCTGTACGAAAAACATATCCATGATCAATCCGAACGACGCTTTATTGCCGAGGTAGAGGGCACGCGTGTCGGGCTGGTGGAACTCGTTGACATCAATCACATCCACCGGCGTGCGGAATTTCAGATCATTATTGCTCCCGAGTATCAAGGGCGCGGATTCGCCCGTGAAGCTACCCGTCTTGCTGTGGAATATGCATTTACGACCCTGAACCTGCACAAGGTTTATCTGGTGGTCGATGTGGATAATGCAGCGGCCCTGCATGTGTACAAGCAGATCGGTTTCAGGCAGGAAGGCTTGCTGGAAAAAGAATATTTCGCCGGCGGCGAATACTGCGATGTCATCCGCATGGCCATTTTTCAGCGAGAATTCCTCGGCAAGCCGGCTGACTGATCGTTCGCCAGGCATTGTGCCCAGCGAACTATCCTAGATTTACAGGCGCCCGCCGTATTCAGGCAGCGGTCAGGTACTTTCCCTTCAGATTTTTCAGCAAGGCGTGCAGTTGTTCGTGCCGACCGGCACCGATGACATGGGCCTCGTGCGCCTCGAAGGCTTCGTAGATCTCCTCCAGCTGGCCGGCGGACAGCAGCTTGTCTGCCATCGGAAAGAGGATGTTGTTTTCCTTTTGTATGTGAGCTTGCAGCAAGCTGTCATAGGCTTGCGCTGCCCGGGTGAATGCCGCTGCGTCCAGCGCAGGGGCAAGGCTGGAGGCCATTTGCCGGATCCACTCCCGCCCCTGTGCATGCTCATCCAGCATGACCCCGACCGGCCCGCCTTGCTCGGGCAGACCCGCCGATACCAGGGCGGGAAAGAGGATGCCCTCTTCCTTGCCGTGATGGCACTTGTCGGCAAATTCCTTCAGGAAGCCAATGAATGCCGCAATATCCTCAGCCTCCGTGGGCTGGCCTGCTGCAACACGCTGCGCGATGGCTCTCAGGATCTTTAATGCGGAAAGAATGGCGTCGTGCTCGTTCATCAGATCGTCAATCGCGCGACTCATGGCGTGCCTCCGTTCGTTCACTGACTTTGTACCGCTGACAACCAAGGTACCCACCTCCGCACTCAGAGGGCTGCAAGTGGCCGGGCGGCTAGGCGGTCACCAGCAGTTCACCCGACGGGGTCACAACGACGCTGTCGATCGAGGAGACCCCTGACAGCTGTACCACCACATCATTTTTTGATACTCCGCCGATGCCATCCGAGATGAAGAGAAAGTAATCCCCGGCGTCATTCACCCGGAAGAAAGCAAACTCGCCTGCGTCGTCCACCGCACCGGAGAATCGCCGCGCTATGTCGCCGATGGCGTCGACCAGTGTCTGGCCCGACCCGCTGTCAAACGCGGCAACGCCGGTGGCTTGATCGATGGATGCTTCATCGCGGGAGGCGTCGGCATCTGCGCCTCCCACGCTTAGTTCAGACGCAAAAACCATCACATCGCCGATACCTTCAGCGCCTTTGGTGAAGTCGGCAATGACGTCGATCTTGCCGCTCGCAAGGCTGCTATCGCCCGCGACAAAGGAAAATGCATCACTGCCGTCGCCCCCTGCCAGATGGTCCGCGCCTCGGCCGCCGATCAGGCGGTCGTTGCCGGCTGCGCCATCCAGCGTATCGTGGCCCCGGCCTCCCCAAAGCGAATCGCCGACCGCCGAGCCAAGCAGGCGGGCCGCAGCGCCCGTGTTAATCACGTAGAAGCCAGTCCCGGCACTGGCGGCGGACAAGTCGATCGCAAATCCGCTGGTACGAATGAATGCTGTCCCGTCATTCTGCGTGCCCGCCGTCGCACTCCAAGGCCGGACCGCACGCGCAAAGACACTTGCGCCCGCGTTCACGAGCAGCGTGTCCATGCCCACGCCCAGATCGGCCACCGTATCGATACCGCCGGTGATCACGAAGGTATCGGCTCCGGTGCTGCCGACGAGGGTGTCATTGCCAGAGCCGCCAGTGATCAGGTTATCGAGCGCATTACCCCTGCCTTTGAAAGAGGCATCGCCGATATACGCGAGCGATTCCACATGAAGCCCGAGCGTATAGACCGGCAGCAAAGTCCGGACCGCATCATGTCCTTCACCGTCCTGCTCGACCGGCTTGTCTCTCCGGCTGTCGACCACATAGGTATCATCTCCGGCCCCTCCCAGCATCAAGTCACTGCCGCTTCCGCCATCGAGCACATCGTTGCCGGCAAAACCGGTCAACTTGTCATTGCCGGCGCCGCCGAGGAGGTCGTCATCATCCTCCAGACCTGACAGCACATCGTTCCCGTCCGTTCCGGGAATGACCGATTTCAGGCGAAGTAACAGATCATCGAACTGGATTCTCTCGATGCCTTGAAGGGTCAGGGTGCCGTATCGTCCGGACGCATCCGTCAACTGCAGCCGATCCCGGCCCAGTTCCTCCCTGCTGAAATCCGCGCTCTGTCCGGCCAGCACCAGCGTATCCATCAGGCTCGAGCCTGTGATCGACGAGTTCTTCGCGAAGGTCTGATCGCCTCGTTCGCGGCCAACTGCAAGGTAATAATCCAGCCCTGACTTAAACGCTCCCGACCGCACGGCCTCGGCCGCGTCCGCGTGGTGGCGCAGGTAATACCATTCATTGAATCCGGGCACACCAAGCAGCGCCGGGTTGATACCACCCGGCCCTGCGAAGTTAGTCACGGGTTTGTGCACGCTGAGGTCGAAATACGGCTGCTCCCTGCCTCCCGGAGCCTCCGGCGGCCACACCGAGCCCGGTTTGTTTGTCAGTACGGAATACCCGCCGTCCTCGCCGGGGACGATTATCAATTGCGTGTAATTGAATGTACTGATCAGCTCCGGATCGTCAGCAGCGCGGATGAAATAGCCTTCGCCATCGTTCAGGTAAACGCCCCAGTTCGATCCCTGCGGATAATCGCTGGTGTCCCATTTCACGCTGCCGAATGCAATGTCCAGATGACCGTCCTGATTGAGATCGATCACGCTGAGGCGGTAAGGACAATCCTGGTTGATGTCGAAGTCGATGAAGCGTTCATTGGCCTCTTGGGTAAAGCTGCCATCGGGATGCTGGATATACGGCACCAGCTGCATCAGATGCGTCGACGGGTCGCGATAGGCATGAACGCTGAGGATATCCGGCAGGCCATCACTGTTGAGATCGCAGGTCACCGCATACACCACATGCGAGCTGTTGCCGTTGCTCGGATTGACGGCTTCGAATTCCTGGACGCGCTCGAGGCCGGCGATCTTTGAAAAGTTCGACGGAATATTCCAGTAATTGAGAAAGATCTGGACGGGTCTGTCGGCGTCTATCTGCGGGGACGGCCCCGAATCGTCGATCGGGTAAATCACGTCAGACACCCTCCCATCCGCGGTATAGGTTTGTCCGATGAAGAGCGCTGGCCCGGTCAGGGTGGTCTCCGGAATGACGGCGGATGACGCACGACCGTAGTCGGTCCCTTGGGTGTCCACCAGCTTGCTGAAGGCCAGCCCGCCGGTCGATGCGTCGAGCGATGCGAACCAGATGCCGCGCTGACTGTCCGGCCATTGCGCGGGCACCACGACATAGGTCTTTCCGTCGTCGCTGAATCGACCATAGTTCGGGCCATGGCTCTGAAACAGGTCGAGGTGGTCGGTGCGGTAAGCACCGCTTCTCTGGTCCGGCGTAAACAGCACGGAAGGCGCTGTCTGCGGATAGTTATCGGTAAAAGAAGGAATGAACAGCACCGGCTTCGATGCGCCCGGAAGAAAGCCGATCGGAAAAATGCCGGCATTCGCCGGCGCTGACAAGGTGGCGGCGATTTGCAGGGTCGAGCCGGCAAGTTTCAGTATCCACACCGGCATGTGCAGGCCGACTGCTGCGGGGTGATTGCTGCCCGTCGGTATGATCAGCTCGGGGCCCGGGATGCCATCAACATCCATGACGGCAAACTTGTCGACGCTGCCGATGAAGTCCGCGTCGAGGAATAAACGCCGGGTAGACAGTCGCTCCGCAGAGGCGATCGCGATCTGCACTGACGGATACAGAAGCGATGCGGGTTCGTTCATATCGTTCAGTTCGTTCGATGCAGCAGTCATCGCGACCCTTCCCTCAACCTAGGCGCGGCACAGCGAACATCATGCCGGCTGCGCAATGGCCACCCGGGTCGAGCGCCGATATAGCCAGAACACGATGGCGAGCGTCAGCAGGTTCCATGCAATGCCGTGGATGAACGCGGCCTGATAACGTCCGGTCAGGTCAAAGATCAGGCCGGACATCCAGCCGCCCAGCGCCATGCCGATCAGGGTTCCGAAGATCACGCTACCGACGCGCGCGCCCGCTTCGCGCGGAGAAAAATATTCGCGGATCACGATCGCATAGGACGGCACGATGCCACCCTGGAACAAGCCGAACAGCGCGGAGATCAGGTATAGCGAGGCGAGGTCATCAAAAGGCAGGAAGAGCAGCAGCGCGATGCCCTGCAATGCCGCGCCGGCCAGCAGGGTCCTGAGGCCGCCGATATGGTCGGCGATCCATCCGGAGGCAATCCGGCTCACAATGCCAAAACCGAGCATCAGCGACAGCATCTCGGCACCGCGCGTCGCACCGAAACCCAGGTCGGCACAATACGCGACGATGTGCACCTGGGGCATCGCCATCGCGACGCAACAGCCTATCGCCGCTACGAACAGGGCCAACTGCGCTTTGGCCGGCGTGAGACCGAAAGGCCGGTCACTGCCGTGCGCCGGGCCGGCACTCTTTGCCGCTGCCGCCGGCTGGACCGGCGGCCTTTGCCGTAAGCGCAGGCTCAGCAAGGCCATGCCGGCAGCGCAGCCGACGCCGAGCAGCAGATAGGTATCGCGCCAGCCAATCTGCTGCACGCCGTACTGCACAATCGGCGGCCATACGGCGCCAGCCAGGTAATTGCCGCTCGCGCAGATCGCCACGGCGATCCCGCGCCGCCGGTTCCACCAGAGCGAGGTATCCGCCATCAGCGGGACAAAAGCGCAGCCCACGCCAAGAAAACCGATCAGCACGCCGTGCGCCAGTGCATACACAACGAGGTTAGGCGCGCTGCCTGCGATCGCAAAACCGGCAAGCAGACCGAGCGCGCCGAGCTGGATCACGCGACTCACGCCGAAGCGGTCTGCCCATCGTCCGCACACCATGCCGCCAAGCCCGAAGCCGAGCATGGTCAGCGTATAGGGCAAGGCTGCGTCGGCGCGCGTCACACCAAACTCGGCCTGAATTTCCGGCAGCACGACGGAGAGAATGTACATGCCGCCATTGCCCAGCGTGGCAATGATCAGCGCAGCCAGCAGGCGCACTGCGGCGTGGCGCGAATCGATCAGGTCACTGTCGGCTGGAGAAGTGTCAGTTCGCATGGTGAATGGAAGATTGTCCGCAGCCGCACAGTCTACAGGGTGGGATGCGCCGATTCGGCATGCGGGTGCGGCCGGGCTTGTTGCAGGATCGGGCAGCGCCGGCCGATCAATTTGCCAGCGCCAGCCGGGTCTGGTTGCGTCCACCCTGCTTGGCGAGGTACATCGCCTGGTCCGCCTGACTGATCAGCCGCTTCATTTCCTGGTACGAATCTACGTCCGCAGCCGGATGTATCACCGAAACGCCGAGGCTGATGGTGATGCGGATTGCATCGCCGCGATGACTGCCGCACACGCGCTCTGCGACACCTTCGCGCAGTCGTTCCGCGGCGCTGAAAGCGGCGCCCTCGTCAGTGTTCGGCATCAGCACCAGGAATTCCTCGCCGCCGAAACGACCGAGCACATCGATCTCGCGAATATTCGCGTGACAGTAGCTGACAAGGTTCTTGAGGACCTCATCGCCTGCCTCGTGGCCGTAACTGTCGTTGATGCGTTTGAAATGGTCGATATCGAACAGGACCAGCGCCACCGGCGATGCATAGCGCCTGCTGCGGCCGATTTCGAGTTCGATGCGGCGCTCGATCTCGAGGCGATTCCAGGCGCCCGTCAGGTAATCGGTGCGTGAGCGACTTTCGATCAGGTCGGTGTAATCCTCCAGCCGATGCATCGATTTGCGCAGGCCGAGCAAGCCAAGGAAGAGCAGTGTGGAGATCACCAGCGAAAGCACGCTGTCGGCCTGATGGTCGCCGTTGGGGAAGCCGTGTTCGAAGCTGAAATGCTGGAAGGGGATCAGGCGCCGGATCGCCATCAGCCCGAGACCGATTGCCAGCAGCATCGTTGCCGTCTTCTGGAAACGCAGGCGGCTGATCAGTGACAGCGCGAGAACGACCGCCCCTACCTGCAGGACAAAAGAGGCCAAATAAAAAACATAGGGGCTGGAAATCATGTTTCTTATCGGTTACGCAGGGGGATTCCGGCAACGACTAAGGGCACATGAACGTCCGGGCGAGCGCGCGCACGGTTGTGCCTATGCTATACCGAGCCTCTGCTTGTTTGAGATAATTTTTGGATCGATATCGATGCAATATTTCCATTCCCACGCGGCACGATCATCAGGAGGTCCATCGCGATCTGTCCTCAACGTGCGCCCGTGTAGCCGTCTGTCAGCGTGTGCAGGAAGCTGACCACATCATCGATCTCGGCATCGGACAGTGCAGGACGCTGGCCCGGCTTGCGGTCATACGGCGCTTCGTCCCGGTTCACGTTGCCTCGCAGCGGGGGCGGTAAATCGTCGAATTTGTCCACGGCACCGCCGGCCCGGCGCGGATACCATTCCTGCGGATGCGTGTCGCGGCGCACATAAAATGCGACCGCTTCGCGCAGCGAACGTATCTGGCCATTGTGGAAAAACACCTGTCGTGTGCCGACGTTGCGCAGGGTCGGCACCTTGAACTTGCCGCATTCGCTCTCGCCGGCCGCGCGGCCGCTGCGGCCCGAGCGGCACAGGCCAAGGTCGAAATAAGCCCGGTCCGCATTCGCGGCGACTGCCGCATTGCGCGGAACGCCGAGCGCATCGTAGGTAAAGTCGGTAAACAGGGGCGGGCGACCATCATCTCCACGCTCGCTCGGATGGCAGGCAGCGCAATTGCCTTTTTTCTCGTCATTGAACAGCTTCAGCCCGCGCTGCTCGGCGGGGGTCAAGCTCGCCTTGCCCGCCAGCCAGGCATCGTATTTCGAGTCGAACGGCTGAAACTCCGCAGCCTCGAGCTGATAGCGCTCGAGCGCATGCGCGAGCTTCGCGAACGCGACATCGACCTCATCGAGGCTATGCGCGCCATACACGCGCCGGAAATTTTCTGCATATTTTGTGCGGCGCAGCTTCTCGACTACGGCCTTGCGGGTCAGGTTGGCCATCTCATTGGCCGCCAGCAGCGGGCGCTCGGCCTGTGCGGCAAGGGTGTCGGCGCCGCCATCATGATTGAACCCGCCGGATGCGGTGCCCTCGGCATCGTAGGCGAACGCCGGGGTGGCCGCGAGATACCGCAATGACGGCACCGCGCGGGTGCCCGGCTGGTTCAGCGCGGGCCCGCCCAGCTGTACGGCCAGCGCATTCGGCGCCGCATGCGCATGGCCGGGCGAATGGCAGCTGGCGCACGACTGCTTGCCCGAAGCGGACAGGGACGGATCATGAAAAATCAGTTTCCCGATCTCGGCCGCAGTCATGGTGGTGGTCGCGGTGCTCCGCTCAGCTGCCGCCGACGCGCCGGGCCGGGGCGGCTCGGTATCGTTGCGGGAACAGGCACCCAGTGCCAGCAGCGCACACAGCAAGATCAAACGCAGGGGGAATACGGGCAGGGTGACGGTCATGTAGGCGGTGCGTCAGTGCTCGGCACCGACGGGGTTCATCATCTTAATCTGCGGCAATATTAACAAACCGGCCGCTTCCACCCTGCACCCACGAAATGCGGGCCCGCTCCGTGCCGTCCGTATAATGCGCTTGACTCGATTCTTTCCGGAGCCCCATGGATTCCGTGCCCTTGTGGGTGCAACTGATTGCCCTCATCGCGCTGACGGCCACGTCGGCGTTCTTCTCGATTTCAGAAACCGCGCTGATGGCGCTCAACCGCCACCGCGTCAAGCATCTCGCGCGGCGCGGCTCGCGGCTGGCGCAGACCACGCTGTGGCTGCTCGACCATACCGACCGGATGCTGTCGCTGATCCTGATCGCGAACACGCTGATCAATGCGCTGGTGACGGCGCTGGTCACGTCGATTGCGATTTCTGCGTTCGGCAACAATCAGGAAGTGCTGACCGTCGCCACCGCCGTGGTGGCCTTCTTCCTGATCGTGTTCGCCGAGATCACCCCGAAAGTCATCGGCGCTACCTATCCCGAACGGATCGCGCTGCCGGCCTCTTTCGGGATCAAGCCGCTGATCTTCATCGGCAAGCCCGTGCTGTGGTTCGTGAACCTGTTTGTGCTCAGCCTGCTGCGGCTGCTGCGCATCCGTACCGGCAGCGATGCACGCGACCAGCGCCTGTCGCCGGAAGAACTGCGCTCGATGGTGCTGGAAGGCGGCAACTTCATCCCGGGCAAACACAAGAGCATCCTGCTGAACCTGTTCGACCTCGAGCGCGTGACCGTCGAGGACGTCATGACGCCGCGCTCGCAGATCGAGACCCTGAACCTGTCGCTGAGCGTGGACGAGATCAAGCACGAGCTGACGACCTGCTATCACAACAAGCTGCTGGTACACGACGGCGAGATCAACCAGGTGGTCGGCATCCTGCATGTGCGCAAGGCGATGGCGCTGCTGAACCAGGTCGATGAACTGACGGTCGGGCATTTCCGCGAGCTGCTGAGCGCACCCTACTTCATCCCGCCCGAGACCGACCTGTTCACGCAACTGACGTATTTCCAGGAGAACCAGGAGCGGCTGGCGGTGATCGTGGATGAGTACGGCGAGGTGCAGGGACTGGTGACGCTGGATGACATCATCGAGGAGATGGTCGGCGAGTTCACCACCTCGACCCCCGGCGCGACGCGCGCCGACCAGTTCGGCTGGGACAAGCATGGCGAATGCCTGCTGGAGGGCTCGGTATCGCTGCGTGACATCAACAAGCGGCTCGGACTGAAGCTGCCGCTCGAGGGTCCGAAGACGGTCAACGGGCTGCTGCTCGAGATACTGCAGGAGATCCCGGACGCGAGCGTCAGCGTGAAGATCGCCGGCTGCGTGATCGAGATCGTTCAGGTGCAGGAGCAGGTCATCAAGATGGTCCGGCTGTACCGGCCGGACTGAGACCGCGCCTGTTGCTCGCTTACGTCACTCCCTGCGGGCGTGCGGCGGCCCTGACGCGGCTCTGCCGCTGAACGAGTCCTGCACGGCAGACCACCCTGTGTGGCGACGGCATGATCGCGCGGCTGCATTTTCTGCCCCTCACTCATGCGCCCGACCACCCAGCCCGCTCCCGCCGCTTCCGCCGCTGCCTTGCTGTCCGCCCTGCCGCGCGCACTGCAGCAGGCCGGCAAACTCAGCGCCCAGCAAATCGACGCCATCCAGCGCATTTCGCTGACCGACAAGCTGCCTTTCATCGACGCCTTGCTGAAAAGCGGCGCCCTTGATGCGCGCTCGCTCGCGCAGTTCTGCTCCGCGCATTTCGGCTGCCCGCTGTTCGATCTGTCCGCGCTGGACCCGCAGGCCTTGCCGCACAAGGCCATCGACGCACGACTAATGCAATCGCACCGTGTGGTGGTACTGGCCAGGCGGTCGCACCGGGTGTCGGTCGCGATCGCCGATCCGACCCAGACGCAGGCGCTGGATCAGGTGAAATTCCAGACCGGCCTGCCGGTCGATCCGGTCGTGGTGATGCTGCCGCAACTGACCGAGCTGATCGCACGCCTGTCGCAGAGCGCCGAGCAGAACCTGTCCGAGCTGATCGGCGACGATCTCGACAGCGTTGCGCTGGTCGACGAGCCGAGCAGTCCTCAGCCGGACAGCGCTGCGAGCGAGATCGATGACGCGCCGGTGGTGCGCTTCCTGCAGAAGATGCTGACCGACGCCATCAACCTCGGCGCGTCCGACCTGCACTTCGAACCCTTCGAAAAGTTTTATCGGATCCGCTTTCGCATTGACGGCGAGTTGCGCGAGATCGCCCAGCCGCCGCTGGCCATCAAGGAAAAGCTTGCCTCGCGCATCAAGGTGATTTCGCGGCTGGACATCGCGGAAAAGCGCGTGCCGCAGGACGGCCGCATGAAGCTGTCCGTATCCGGCACGCGCAGCATCGACTTCCGGGTATCGACGCTGCCAACGCTGTTCGGCGAAAAGATCGTCATGCGCATTCTCGACGGCAGCCAGGCGCAGCTCGGAATCGATGCACTCGGTTATGAGCCCCAGCAGAAAGCCTTGCTGCTCGATGCGATCCACCGGCCCTATGGCATGGTGCTGGTGACCGGGCCGACCGGCTCGGGCAAGACGGTGTCGCTGTACACCTGCCTGAACCTGCTGAACAAGCCCGGCATTAACATCGCGACCGCCGAAGACCCGGCCGAGATCAACCTGCCGGGCGTCAACCAGGTCAATATCAACGAGCGCGCCGGCCTCACGTTCCCGGTCGCGCTGCGCGCCTTCCTGCGGCAGGACCCGGATATCGTGATGGTCGGCGAGATCCGCGACATCGAGACCGCCGACATTGCCATCAAGGCGGCGCAAACTGGCCACATGGTGTTCTCGACCCTGCACACCAACGACGCGCCATCCACGCTGACCCGGCTGCTGAACATGGGCGTGACGCCTTTCAACATCGCCTCGGCGGTCACGCTGATCACGGCGCAGCGTCTCGCGCGCCGGCTGTGCAGCTGCAAGCAGCCGGCCGGGTTGCCGGTGGACGCGCTGCTGAAGGCCGGCTTTGCCGATAGCGATCTCGGCGACTGGACACCCTACCGCGCAATCGGCTGCGAACGCTGCAGCGGCAGCGGCTACAAGGGGCGGGTCGGGGTTTACCAGGTAATGCCGGTCAGCGAGGCGATCGAAGCGATCATCCTCGCGCAAGGCACCGCGCTCGAGATCGAGGCACAGGCGCGCCGCGAGGGCGTGCTGACGCTGCGCGAAGCCGGCCTGCTGAAAGTCCGGCAGGGGCTGACGAGCGTCGAGGAAATCCTCGGCTGCACCAATGCGTGAACCCGGGCATCGGGCCGGCGTCGCGCTCAGGTCGTCCGGAGCACGGATGCCCGCCTGCCCGCGCCCCTGATGCGCTTGTCCCTGACCCCAGCGTTCACTTCCCGTTCGCCCACACTTGCACAAGGAGTCCGCCATGGCCGCCCTCCCCAGTCCGGCAAAGAAGCCCGTTGACATCCTGTTCGCCTGGGAAGGCAGCGAACGCAGCGGCCGGCCCGCCAGCGGCGAGATCCGCGCGCCGAACGCGCCGGCGGCCAGCCTGCTGCTGCGCCGGCAGGGGATCACAGTCGCTCGGCTGAAGAAGAAGGCCGCGCCGCGCGGTCGCCGGGTCAGCGAAAAAGACCTGTGCACATTCACCCGGCAACTGGCCACGATGATGAAAGCCGGTGTGCCGCTGCTGCAGTCCTTCGAGATCGTCGCCCGCGGCCATGCCAACCCGGCGGTCAGCCGGCTGCTGCTTGACCTGCGCGCCGACGTCGAGACCGGCACCAGCCTCGCGCAGGCCTTTCATCGCTATCCGCAATACTTCGACCGGCTGTTCTGCAGCCTGGTCGGGGCCGGCGAACAGGCCGGGATACTGGAAGACCTGCTGGCGCGGCTGGCGACCTACAAGGAAAAGACGCTGGCGCTGAAGGGGAAGATCCGCGCCGCCATGTTCTATCCGGCGGCGGTGCTCGGGGTGGCCGTGATCGTCACTGCCGTGATCATGATCTGGGTCGTGCCGTCATTCAAAAACGTCTTCGAGAGCTTCGGCGCTGAATTGCCGCTGCCAACGCTGTTCGTGATCTGGCTGTCGGACCAGTTCGTCTCGTACTGGCATCTGGTGGTCGGGGCCACCGCCATCGCCGTCACGCTGTTTGTCCGCGCGTGGAAGCGCTCGCCGGCGATGCAGGCAGCGACCGACCGGCTGCTGCTGCGTGTGCCCGTGTTCGGGCCGATCGTGCGCAAAGCCGTGGTGGCGCGCTGGACGCGCACGCTGGCGACGATGTTTGCGGCCGGTGTGCCATTGGTAGAGTCGCTCGAGCCGGTCGCCGGCGCGGCCGGCAATGCGGTGTACCATGAGGCCACGCTGCGCATTGCGGCCGCAGTGGCCAGCGGCACCAGCCTGACTGCGGCGATGCAGCAGTCGCAGGTGTTTCCGCCGCTGGTCACGCAGATGGCCGCTATCGGCGAAGAGTCTGGCGCGCTTGACGACATGCTGCGCAAGGCGGCGGAATTTTATGAAGAAGAAGTCGATGCGGCCGTCGCATCGCTGTCCTCGCTGCTGGAACCCCTGATCATGGTGGTCCTCGGGGGGCTGATAGGAGGATTGGTGATCGCAATGTACCTGCCGATATTCAAGCTCGGCTCGGTGGTCTGATGGATGCCCTGATGTCCGTGCTGTTCGGCGCGCCGCCGGGCAGCGTCGCCACCACACTGTGCTGGGCGCTGCTCGGCCTGCTTGCCGGCAGCTTCCTCAGTGTCGTGATTCATCGCATCCCCGTCATGATGCAACGTGAGACGGCGAATTTCATCGCCCAGGAACGCGACGAGCCACTGCCGCATCCCGCGCCCTACAACCTGCTGGTACCGCGCTCGGCCTGTCCGTCCTGCGGGCACCGGCTGTCAGCGCTAGAGAACATCCCGCTGCTCGGCTGGCTGTGGCTGCGCGGACGATGCCGCCACTGTTCGGCGGCGATTCCGTTGCGCTATCCGCTGGTCGAGCTGCTGGCGGCGCTGCTGGCCGCGCTGCTGATCTGGCGACTCGGCAGCGGCAGCGCCGGCATCGCCGCACTGGGTCTCGCCTGGACGCTGGTCGCGCTGGCCTTCATTGACCTCGACACGCAGCTGCTGCCGGATGACCTGACGCTGCCGCTGCTGTGGGCCGGCCTGCTGGTCAACCTGAACGGCGTGTTCGTGTCGCTGCCGGACGCGGTGATTGGCGCAGCCGCAGGCTACCTGTCGCTCTGGGTGGTGTACTGGCTGTTCCGTTTCGCCACCGGCCGCGAAGGCATAGGCTATGGCGACTTCAAGCTGCTGGCCGCACTCGGCGCGTGGCTGGGCTGGATCATGCTGCCCGTGATCGTGCTGGTGTCGTCAGTGCTGGGCGCCGCCGTCGGCCTGCTGCTGATCGCATTGCGCCGGCAGCAGCGCGGCAACCCGATTCCGTTCGGCCCTTTCCTCGCACTGGCCGGCCTGCTCGCGCTGGTCTACGGCAGCGAGATCATGCAAGCCTGGCTGGGCGGCCTGCCCTGAGCGGGCGCACGTCACCCGATTCCGGCCTTTTTCAGGATCAACAGATTGCCCACCCCAAGATTCTTCATCGGACTGACCGGCGGCATCGGCAGCGGCAAGTCCTTCGTCGCCGACCTGTTCGCGCAGCTCGGCGCCGGCATCATCGATACCGACGTGATCGCGCATCAGCTGACCGCGCCGGCCGGCCGCGCGATGCCGGTCCTGCGCGAGCGCTTCGGCCCGGACTTCGTGAATGCCGACGGCTCGCTGAACCGGGCGGCCATGCGTGAGCGCGTGTTTTCGGATGACGGTGCGCGCCGGCAGCTCGAGGCCATCCTGCACCCGCTGATTGCCGCCGAGACCGATGCCGCCGCGCAGGCGGTCGGCGGCGAGTATGTGATCTTCGTGGTGCCCCTGCTGGTCGAATCGGGCCGCTGGGTTGACCGGGTCGATCGCGTGCTCGTGGTCGACTGCCCGGAAGCACTGCAGGTCGAGCGCGTGATGCAGCGCAGCCAGCTGCCTGCCGCCCAGGTTCAGGCGATCATGGCCAGCCAGGCTAGTCGGCAGCAGCGGTTGGCGGTCGCCGATGACGTGATTGCCAATGATGGCGAACGGTCGGCTGTCGAGGCCGCCGTTGCCCGGCTTCATGGCGAGTATCTGGCGCTGGCGCGAAAAAAAGGGCTTGCGGTGCCGGCCAAAGGTTTGTAATTTCTGATAGCTTCGGTCAGAATCTATGACTTAATTTCAAGCCAACTTGCGGGGACACGCCCTTGACCGTTTACGAATACCCTTTCAACGAGCGTATTCGCACGCTGCTCAGGCTGGAGGACCTCCACGAGAAGTTCGACTTCTTCATCCGCCACGATCACCCGCTGCAACACCACGTCGCGCTGACCACCATCTATGAAATGCTCGAGGTGGCCGGCCGCGCCGACCTGAAGTCGGACCTGCTGCAAGAACTCGAACGGCAGAAAAACACGCTGCTCGGCTTCAAGTCCAACCCCAATGTCGAGGCCACCCGGCTGGACGCGGTACTGAGCGATATCGAGCAGACCAGCACCGCGCTGATCGGCATGCAGGGCAAGACGGGCCAGCATATCCGCGACAATGAATGGCTGATGAGCATACGCGGCCGCACCATCATTCCCGGCGGCGCCTGCGAGTTCGACCTGCCCTCTTACCACGCATGGCAGCAACTGCCTGCCGAGCAGCGGCGCAGCGACATCCTCGGCTGGTTTGCGCCGCTCGAGCCGCTGTTCGCCGCGATCCGCATCGTGCTGCGCCTGCTGCGCGAATCCGGCCGCGCAACCCAGATCATCGCGATTGCCGGCAGCTACCAGCAGATGCTGCAGGGCCGCAGCTACCAGTTGCTGCGGGTGCACATCGACGACAGCCTCGCCGCGATCCCCGAAATCTCGGCGAACAAATACGTGCTGTGGATACGCTTCACCAGCCAGGGCGGTGACATGAAGCCGAAGCCCTACGAAGGCGATGTGCCGTTCGAACTGACCCTCTGCAATTTCTGATCACCCGCACGCGAAGATGGTAGCTGTTGTCGATTGCCCGACCTGCGGCAGGAAAGTCGAATGGACCGAGGCCAGCAGGTACCGGCCTTTCTGCTCCGAGCGCTGCAAGCAGATCGATCTGGGCGCGTGGGCGGAAGAAAAATACAAGATCGCCGGCCGGCCGCCGGAAGAAGAACAGGACCCGGACGAACTGCCGTAGCGAGTGGTCTGCATTGAGTGGTCGTTATGCGCGGCCGCTCAGCCGTAGCGCACGCCGTCGAGCGACGCCAGCAAGGGTATTGTCGCCGCTGGGACCGGTTCCACCTTTGCGCTGCCCGGCCAGGCCAGCT
>JACCDS011803379.1_pt1 | contig 24370 bp, 18 predicted proteins | sample 7446441 | NCBI WGS metagenome assembly JACCDS01 (sample SAMN15323445, study PRJNA562643) | freshwater metagenome | isolation source: river surface water | place: USA:Blue River Watershed | collected 2017-08-17 | reverse complement strand
TTCGTCGGCATGAAGAGCCGCGGCGTGTACGAGACCCCGGGCGGCACGATTTTGATGCAGGCCCACCGCCAGGTGGAGTCGTTGACGCTCGACCGCGAGGTGCTGCACCTGCGCGACGGCTTCATCCCGAAGTACGCCGAGCTCGTTTACAACGGCTTCTGGTTCGCGCCGGAACGCGAGATGCTCCAGGCCATGGTGGACGAGAGCCAGCGCTTCGTGAGCGGCACCGTCCGGCTCAAGCTCTACAAGGGCAACATTATCACCTGCGGCCGGAAGTCGAAGTACTCGCTCTACGACGACAAGATCGCGTCGATGGAAGGCGTGAAGAGCTGGTACAACCAGAGCGACGCCACCGGCTTCATCCGCCTCAACGGCCTGCGGCTCCGCGCGCGCAACCTGGCGCAGGGCGGGCCGAAGGTGGGTTGAGGGTTGAGAGCTGAGAGTTGAGAGCTCCGGGCCATCGGACCCGGATGTTTCACGAAAAAGGCGCGCCCGAAATGGGTGCGCTTTTTTCGTGTCCGGTTTTCGTGCGGACAGGACGCGCCTGAATCGGGCGCGGGAGAGCCAAAGAAAAAGACCGGGTGGGCGACCCGGTCTTTCAACTTTCAACCTGCGACTTTCAACTCCGCTCCGCGGTTCAGAAGAGGCCGTTGGCCACGACGCCGACGGCGGTGAGGGGGCCGGCGTCGTCGAGACCGTCGAGGGCGCGGTCGGCTTTGCGCATAATGGCGCGCGTGTCGCGGATCAGGGTGTCGTCGTTCAGCAACTGGCCGAGGGTGCCTTTGCCTTTGGCGAGGTTGTCCGAGACGGTGCGGAAATTCGCGATCGAGGCCTTCAGGTCGTCGGCGGCTTTCTGGTCGTACACGAGCGCGCCGATGGCGCCCTTGCCGCGTTTCACTTCGTCGAGGATGGCCTGGGCATTGGCGATGAAGGTCTTCGCCTCGTTGGCGCCGCCGCGGATCTCGGAGAGGGCGGACTGGAGGTCGGTGTAGAGGACGGGATCGTTGATCAATTTGCCGAGCGTGCCTTCGCCGCGGTTCATCTTGTCGGTGATCGAGCGCAGGTTGCCGGTGGTCTGCGCGAGGTTCTCGCGGTTCTCGGTCACGAGCTGGTCGACCTTCTGGATGATGCCCGGGCTTTTGCCGTCGCCGCTCAGCGCGCCGCCGAGATTGCCGAGGGCGCCTTCGATTTTTTTGCCGAGCTCGCCGATCTGGGCCATGACGGAGTTGAGATCGGGGGTGGTGGCGGTGCGGATTTCGGCGCCGTCGCGCAGGTCGGCGGCGGCTTCGGAGCCGAGATCGATACCGATGTAGTTGGTGCCGATGAGGCCGGCCATCACGATGGTGGCGGTGGCGTCGGCCTTGATCTTCACATCGGGGGAGATGCGGAGCAGGGCTTCGGCGCGGCGGCCGGCGAGGCGCGTTTTCTCGACCTCGCCGATTTTGACGCCGGCCATGCGGACTTCGTCGCCCGTCTTCAGCTCCTTGAGGGAGGTGAAGCCGGCGACGATGTTGTAGCCTTGGTCCTTGAAGACTTTGCCGCCGCTCAGGGTTTCGAAGGTCACCCAGATGAGCGCGACGCCCAAAATGAAGAACAGCCCGACGCGGGCGGTTTGTTGCGAGTTTTGCATGGTCAGGTTTCCAGTTGTTTGAAACGGGGATTCGCGAGGTCGATCTTCGGGTTGAGGAAGTCGACGACGCGGGGATCGGCGGAGGCGCGGAGTTCGTCGCGGGTGCCGAGGAAAACGAGTTGGCCGCCCATCAAGATGCCGACGCGATCGGCGATGTTGAGGGCGAGGTCGCGGTCGTGGGAAACGACGATCGTGGTGACGTGGTACTGGTCCTTCAGCGTGGCGATGATCTCGCTGATGGTGGCGGCCATGACGGGATCCAGTTCGCTCGTGGGCTCGTCGTAGAGCATGAGCTGCGGCTCCATCACGAGGGCGCGGGCGATGGCGACGCGTTTCTTCATGCCGCCGGAAAGTTCGGAGGGATACTTTTCGGCCGCGGCCTCGAGGGAGAGGATCTGCAGGGCGCGCATGACCTTTTCGCGGATGCCGGCTTCGTCGGCGACGCGGTGTTCGCGCAGGTAGAGCGCGAGGTTGTCGTACACCGTCATCGAGTTGAAGAGGGCGCCGGCCTGGAACACGAGGGCGAGGCGGATCTGTTCGCGGGTCTCCTCCGCGGCGGCGTCGCGGCCGTCGACGGTGACGCGGCCCCCGGAGGGCAGTTCGAGGCCGACGATGTGTTTGAGGAGAACGCTTTTGCCGGAGCCGCTGGGGCCCATGAGGACGAAGATCTCGCCGGGCTCGACGTGGAAGGAAACGTGTTTGAGCACCTCGAGTTTGCCGAAGCTCTTCGAAAGGTCCTCGATGGCCACGGAGACGGCGGGCGTCTCGGTGTGCGTGAAGGGATTGCGCGTGGCGCTGCAGCGGGAGTCGGCCATGTCAGAGGAGGGCTTTCGTGACGAAGTAATCGAGCACGAGAATCAGGATCAGCGAGGTGACAACGGCGCGGGTGACGGAGGCGCCGATCTCGCGGGGGCCGCCGCGGGTGTTGAGGCCGATGTTGCAGGAGACGAGGACGACGGCGAAGCCGAAGACCTCGGCCTTGATCAGGCCGTTGAGCACGTCCTTGAATTCCATGAACCGGCGCAGGGCGGCGAAGTAGGCGGGCGGATCGATGGCGATGAAGTCGGTGTACTTGGCGACGATGGCGCCGCCGAACCAGCCGACGAGGTTGGCGATGATGGCGAGGACGGGCATCATCACGAGGACGGCGGCGAGGCGCGGCAGCACGAGGATGCGGGCCGGCGGGATGTTCATGGTCTCGAGGGCGTCGATTTCCTGGTAGACCTTCATCGAGGCGAGTTCGGCGGCGATGGCGGAGCCGACGCGGCCGGCGAGGAGAATGGCGCACATCACGGGGCCGAGTTCGCGGGCGATGGAGAGACCGACGAGGGAGCCGATGAACTGTTTGGCGCCGAAATTCTCCATCGAGTAGCCGGATTGCAGCGCGAGCACGCTGCCGATGAAGAAACTCAGAATCGCGACGATGGGCAGCGTGGTGTAGCCGATCAGGTAGCACTGCTCGATGAAGCGGCCCCACTGCCGCGGCAACGTGGGCACATGGCTGAGACTCTGGACGAGGAGCTGCAGCGTGCTGCCGATGCCTTCGAGGACGCGGGTGAGGGTTCTCATGTCAGCGGGAAACGGGCGGGTGGGCCGGTGCGGCGGGCGCGGACGGCGCCGACGGGAATTCGCCCCAGAAGATGCGCCACGAGCCGGCGGCGTTGCGGTTAAAGCCGACAAGGCCGCGGCCGAGCGCGATGCGGCGGGCCGCGCCTTCGCGGGTCACGCTGAGGAGCGGGCCGACGTGCAGTTCGCGGCGTTGTTCCGAATCGCGGCGGTCGTAGGTGATCGCGTTCCACAGGACCGAGGTCCGGGTGTGGCCGGGGGCCTGTTGGTCGTGGCGGGCGAGGGCGAAGAGGGGGGACCAAGCGTGGCGGACGGCTTGGTTGCGCGGGAAAAAGACTTCGAGCGGACTGAGGGCCTGCCACTGGCGACGGCCGGCGCCGTTGTCCCAGGAACTGAGCAGCGGCCAGACATGCAGCAAATGCGCCTCGGGACTTTGCGCGCGGCCGGCGGCGCGCTGCCGCTCGTGCCAGTAAAGGAAATAGAGGAATTGGGAACGGTCGCGGGCGACGCCTTCGTCGACCCAATTGGCTTGGCGGACGAGGGGCCAGGCGATCCAGGTTTTCTCGGCGCCGCTGCGGACCGAATGCGTGTAGAACGGGGCCCAGCGGTTGACGACGACGTTGTCGCCGCGGCCTTGGACGAAGAAGGGCCAGAGGTAGCGTTGCTCGCGGTAAACCTTCGGCTGCGTGCGTTCCGAATACCCGAAGAACGGCCACAGGTAATCCTGGGAAACGTAGCCCGGGCCGGTGCTGCGCGCGAAGAAGGGCAGGGCGCCGACGCTTTCGTGGCGGGGCGTGCCGGCCGGGGACTCGGGATCGGGTTCGCGGATCGAGCGGTAGAAGAAAGGCCAGAGGGCGAACGTGTGCTGCGCCACGCCGGGGCGGTTGACCTGACCGTAAAGCGGCCAGACGGCCCAGCCTTGGGCGGCGCCGCGCGTCACGCGGATGAACGGCCACGGCGTCGACGTCGTCACGGCGCCGTTGCGCTCGTTCTCGACGTAGAGGGGAAACAGCGTCCAGGACAGGCGCTCGATCCCGAGTTTGCGTTTCACGGTGCCGTAAATCGGGAAGAGCCCGCGGTAGGTCGTGGCGGCGTCGGGACCTTGGCGGGAGAACCAGAAAGGGAAGACTTCCGCTTCCTCGCGGTCGTCGAAGTCGCTGGTCGGGGCGGGGGCGCCGGGCAGCCGGTTCCAGCGGCGCACGAGCTGGAAGATATCCCAGCGGTAGGACTCGCGGTAGGCGGTGTAGTTGAAGAGCGGGTACAGGAAGTGGGCCGCCTGCACTTCGCCGGAGGGGCCGCGGAACTCGACCCAGAACGGGCGCACGCCGCGCACCGTGCCGCCGGGTTCGCCGGCTTGGCCCTGCGTGAACCAGATCGGGCCGGCGGCGGATTCGGCCGGGGCGCGGCCGGCGACGAGCGGCGAGGCGACGCGGAAGGGCCAGGCGTTGTTTTCCCGTTCGGCCACGTCCGCCCGTGCAGCCGCCCACCCGGCGACGAGGCCGAGGCAGGCGAGGAGACGAGGGAAGTTCATGGCGGAAAACCGGAGCGGACAGAGTCGTCCCGTGGTGCGGCCGGCAGTCGGCGGACGGCCGCGGTCACGAGACCAAGGGTCAGACATTGGCAAAAAGGAACGGTGGTGCAAACGCTATGTTGCCCCGGGCAGGGGTGGGAAAGGCGTCGGACGGCGCGGTTCCGAGGCAACGGTCGAAACTTCGTCCGGCGGACACGGGCCGCCCCGGGGCGCGCGGGAAAACGGGCCCGCGCGGCACCGGTTTCGAACCGACGGCCGGACCGGTTTCGCCGCCGGCGGGCCGCCGGGGCAAAGTAACCCAATAGGTTACTTTGCGGGCACGCGAAGCGGGCGGCGGCGGGCGCGGGTGGGAGCGCGAGTCAGGCGCGCAGGCTTTCGCCGGGGGCCAGGGTACGGAAGGCTTCGGCGCCGAGTCGGGCGGCAGTGCGGGCGGCGGCGAGCGCGGTGACCGGGGCCTCGCGGCTTTCGTCGGTGAGCTGGAAGGTGCCCCAGTGTTTGGCGGCGCTGAGGCGGGCGCCGAGGTCGAGGTGGATCTGGACGGCTTCCGCGGGATTGCAGTGCATCTCGGACATGAACCAGCGCGGCTCGTAGGCGCCGATCGGGACGAGGGCGAGGTCGGGGGCGCCGCAGCGCTGCCGGATCTCGCGGAACATGAATTCGTCGTAGCCGGTGTCGCCGACGAAGTGCACGGCGCGGTCGCCGAACTTGAGGTTGCAGCCGCCCCAAAGCCGGCCGTTGCGCGCGCCGGTGGCGCGGTTGCTCCAATGCCGGGCCGGGGTGATCTGCGCCACGATGCCGCCGGGCAAGGCGAGACTCTCCCACCAGTCGAGCTCGTGGATGCGTTGCGGGGCCCAGCCGGCGGCGGCGAGGATCGGGCCGTTGTTGAGGGGCGTGACGACGACGGCCTTCGGGTGGTCGAGCGCAAGGCGTTCGAGGGTGGCGACGTCGCAATGGTCGTAGTGGTCGTGCGAGACGACGACGAGATCGAGGGGCGGCAGATCGGCGAAACGGATCCCGGGTTCGTGCACGCGGCGGGGGCCGGCGAAACCGACGGGGCTGGCGCGTTCGCTGAAGACGGGGTCGGTGATGACGTTGCCCAGCGGGCTTTGCAGCAGGTAGGTGCTGTGGCCGATCCAGGTGGCGACGAGGTCGCGGCCCGACGGCGCCGGCGGCGGCGGGACGGGCGTGATCGGCACGCGCTCGGGCCAAGGCGCGGGCGAGGACGTGAGTTTCCAGCGGATGATCTCGGTCCAATCGCGGTTGATGTGGCGGCGCGGATTGAAGAAACGGCGGCCGTCGCAGTGATCGGAAACCGGGAAACGCAAAGCGGAAGGGGCGGCGGCCATCAGGGAAGTCGGGGCCGCGCCCAGCAGCAGCGCGCCGGAGCCGACGGCGGCGTCGCGGAGAAAACGGCGGCGGGAAACGGAGGGCGGTTCATCGGGCATGCGGCGAGCGGGAGGGGAGCGTTGCGCGGGTCTTCGCGTTTGCAAACCGCGGCGCGCGCTTTTGCCTCGGCGCCATGCGCATCTCCGGCGGCTTGGCCCGCGGCATCACTCTGGCGGTTCCCAAAGGCGACGCCGTCCGCCCGGCGACGGACGGCATGCGGCAGGGTGTGTTTTCGAGTCTGGGCATGCGCGTGGCCGACGCGCGGTTTCTCGATCTCTTTGCCGGCAGCGGTGCGTACGGGCTCGAGGCACTGAGCCGCGGGGCGGCGGGCGGGGTGTTTGTGGAGCAGAACGCGAAAGCCGCCGCGTGCGTGCGGCAAAACATCGCTGCGGTCTGCAAGAGCCTGCGGCGGGACGAACGCGATCTGACGGTATTGCAGGGCGATGCGCGGACGGTGCCGGCGATCGGCGCGGTGCCGGATCTGGTATTCATCGATCCGCCCTACGATCTCATTGCGGAAGCGGCGCCGGGATTGTTTGCGAAATTGGCGGACTTGTTGGCGCCGAAACCGGAGGCGCTCGTGGTGTTCGAGGCGCCGGGCGAGATCGAGTTGGCCCCGGTCGGCTGGACCTTGCTGAAACGGCTGGGCAAAGGGGCGCGGCAGCCGACGGTGTCGTTTTTCCGGCGGACGGCGCCGGGAGGGGATTGAGCGATCGGCGATCAGCGATCAGCGGTCAGCTTTCAGCGATCAGCTTTCAGCAATCGGCTTTCGGCGAGCGGGGCGATGCGCGGGCGCTCGGCGGGCATAGCCTCGTAGCTATGGAAGCAGACTGAAGCCGCCGAGCCGGGCGCGGAGCAAGGTGAGACCGGCAACGCAGGCGGTTTCGGTGCGCAGCACGCGGTCGCCAAGATGGACCAAGGTGAAACCGGCGGCGCGCAACGCGGCGCGGTCGGCGGCGGACCAGCCGCGCTCGTTGCCGACGGCGAGGATGGCCCCCTGGCCCCGGGCAACAACGGCATCGGCCAGGGCGGATTCGGCTTCGTAGTTGTCGAGGGCGAGGCGCGCGAAGGCGGGGCCGCCGGCCGCCACCTCGGGCAGTGCAGCGAGGGCGGCGGCGAGCGTTTCGCCCTGCGCGACCGTGGGAATCCGCGGATCGAAGGCTTGTTCCGCGCCGGCGAGGACGTACCGGCGCCAGTCGCCCGACGACCAGAGCGAACTGGTAGCGTAGCTCGGTTCGCCTTTTTCGGTGCGCACAAAATGAAGCGCGGTGGCGCCGAGGGTCGTGGCATCCCGGAGGATGTCGCGCGCGGTCTGCGGGCGCGGCAGGCCGACGAGCAGCGTGAGCGACGGCAAAGGCGGCAACGGGACGGCGTCCCAGGTGAACGCGAGGGTCACGGCCCCGGGGCCGATCGCGACCACAGTGCCTTTGCCGCGGGGTCCGCCGACGGTGCCGGCGTCGAAGGTGTCGCCGGCCCGGCGGCGCAGGACGTCGAGCAGATGCACGGCGCGCCGGTCGCCGCGCGGGAGCGGGCGGTCGAGTTCGGCGGGTTCGAAGAGGACGAGGTTCACGGCGGGCGGGCGCGGCGGCACGATTGGAGTTTGCACCGGCAGTGTCGCGCCGTAATTTCCGCTCCGCCATGAATTCCCCTCTCGCGGCGACTGCCCCCCAAGCGACGTTCAAGCCGGCCGGAGTGCGCGAAACCGTCGTGCTGCTGGCGGTGGCGTGGTTGGTGCCCTTCGCGGTGCATCTGGCGCCCTGGTCCGGCGAGCGCCCGCTCGGCGCGCACCTGTTGCCGATGTTCTGGGCGACCTTGGTCGCGGCGTATCTGTTCGGGGCGCGGCTCGGCGTGGTCGTCGGGCTCTTCGCACCGGTCGTGAATCTGCTCTTCACGGGCTTGCCGGCGTGGAAATTTCTCTCGGTGTTGAGCGTGGAGCTGACGATTTTCGCGCTGCTCGTCGCGGCCGGGGCGCGGCGTTGGCCGCGGTTCTGGGCTTTGGCGCCGCTGGCCTACCTGGCGGCGAAGACCGTGACGACGGCGTTGCAGGCGGCGGTCGGAATCTTCGGCGACATCGGGGCGCCGCTCGCGTTCTTCGCGCAATCCGTGGTCGGCGGGGCGGCGGGTCTCGTCGTGCTGCTGGGACTCCACGCGGCGCTGGTGCGGCTGTATCCGAAAACGGCTACGCCCGCGGCATGACGCCGCTGGCGTTCGAGGACATCGTGGCGCGGTTGGCCGCGTGGCGGTTTCCCGAGGGAATCGACGGCGTGGTGGGAATCGCGACCGGCGGCACGGTGCCGGCGGCGCTGGTGGCGCAGCGGCTCGGCGTCGGGCTGAAGACGATCGCGTTGAATTACCGCGACGAGACGAACACGCCGCAGTTCGACGAACCGCGTCTGTTGGCGGCGGTTCCGGATCTGGGCAACTGGCAACGCGTGCTGCTGGTCGACGACGTGTACGTCAGCGGCAAGAGCTGGCGGGCGGCGCGGGCGCTGCTGCCGGCGACGACCGAGGTGCTGCCCTTTGTGCTGAAAGGGAAGACGGACTTTGCGCTGATCCGCGACGTGGACGGTTGCGTGCAGTGGCCTTGGAAGGCGTACGGACCCGCTGCGGCCCGAGTGGAGGCTTGACCGGCGGGGTTGCCGCCGGAAGCTTTCGGCCCTGCGCCACGCGGGCGTAGTTTAGTGGTAAAACCCCAGTTTTCCAAACTGGTCTCGAGGGTTCGATTCCCTCCGCCCGCTCCAAATTTCAATCGCGCGCGACGCCGCCGACAGTGGGCGAGGTGTTTACTTTTTTTCCGGCGCCGGGGCCTTCTTCGCCGGCGGGTTCTTGCCCTGGGCGGAGACGACTTTGGGTTTGTCGATTTTCTTGGCGCCGGCGGGCAGGGCGGCTTCGTTGAAGGTCAGGATCGGATTGTCCCCGAGGGGCTTGAGGAGCACCTGTTTCACGTAGGTTTTGTGCGCGTTGCCGGCGTGGAGTTGGATGGCGATGAGGCCGGCGAGGGCGCGGTTCTTTTCGTCGTGGTCGATGAAGACGGAGGTGGTGCGGCCGTTGACCTTGTGCTCAAGGCGGTTGCCGCGGGCGATGACGGTGAACTCGTTCCACTGCGAAATGTCGGCGACCACGCGCGGGCGTTCGCCGACCTGCCAGCGCTGGCCGGTCGGATCCATGACGACGTCGACGCCGTTGTAGCCGAAGATGCCGCGACCGCGTTCCTCGTAGGTCATGGCGGTGTGCACGTCGACCGGATGGACGTCGCATTGGTAGCCGAGGATGGTCCAGGGCGTGACCTCGGGGAGGCGGCGGCTGCGGTATTGGATGCCGGAGTTGTTGTCGCCGACGACGCGGACCGTGGCGCGGAGCTCGAAGTCCTTGGCCGTGCCCTGCCAGATCAAAAACGAATTCGTTTTCGGGCGACCGGGCTCGCTGGTGCCGACGATGACGCCGTCCTCGACCTTCCAGAGGCCGGGCTCGCCGTCCCAGCCGGCGAGGTCCTTGCCGTTGAAGAGCGGGACAAAGCCGTCCTGGGCGAACACGGGGAGAGCGAGGAGGAACAGGAAAACGCGGAGGAATTTCATGGGGGGGGGCGTCGACGATGCAGGGAGCGGCGCGGGAATCCATCTTTCAGTACGGGCCGGGCCGGCGGCGGGGTTTTGGTTTTGCGGGCTCGCCAAGTCCGGAACGAGCGGGCTCCTTGGTGTTGAGCCACCCCGCTCGCCCCGTTGCCTCGACACGTTCCGTCGGCGTCCGTTTTTCCAACCCCATGCCCAAGCCCGTGAAGACTACCTTCGTCGCTTCCTTCCTTGCCGCCGGCTGCCTGTGCGCCGCCGTCGCCTCCGCCCAGACCGACAGCGGTCCCGCCAAGCCGCCGGCCTTGCCCGCGCCGAACGCCGCGCCCGAGGAAACGCTCAAGCTCAATCCCTTCGTCGTCACCGAGGACGAACATGTCGGCTACGCCGCCACGAGCACGCTCGCGGGCACGCGCATCAACACCGCGCTGCGCGATGTCGGCGCGGCGATCAGCATCGTGACGCCGGAGTTCCTGCGCGACACCGCCGCGACCAATCTCGGCGAACTGCTCTCGCTCACCACGGGCACGGAGGTCGGCGGTGTCTCCGGCAATTTCGCCGGCGGCGAGACGTCCTCCGGCCGGCCCAACCAATCCGAGAGCCGCGAGAATCCGCAGGCCAACAACCGCGTGCGCGGCATCGGCGCGGCGACGACGACGCGCGACTACTTCATCACCGATATTCCCTTCGACGCCTACAATTCCTCCGGCGTCACAATCAGCCGCGGCCCGAATTCTTTGCTCTTCGGCATCGGCAATCCCGCCGGCGTGATCGAGGGCTCGACCGTGCAGCCCCAGCTGCAGCGCAACCGCACCGAGATCGGCACGCGCTTCGGTTCGATGGAATCCTACCGCGCCACGCTCGATCTCAACCGCGTGCTCGAGAAGGGCCGCATCGCGCTGCGCATCGCCTCCGTCAACGAACAGAACAATTACCGGCAGGAACCCGCCTTCGACCGGAAACGCCGGATCTTCGGCGCCCTCACCGTCGTGCTCCGCGACGGCAAGAAATCGACGTGGTTCGGCAAATCCACGGTCCGCGCCACGGGGGAAATCGGCGACAGCCAGTCCAATCCGGTGAACGTGATCCCGCCGGTGAACTCGATGCTGAACTTCTTCCAGGTGCCGAATCCCGCGATCGCCGCGCTGCCCGGCACGGCCGTGAATCCGCGGCTCGTCCCCGGTTCGCCGACGTACTCCTACCGCCCGCGCGTCACCGTCGACAACCGCCAGAGCTCGGCCGCCATCGTCGCCGCCAATCCGGGTATCGGCGTGCCGTACTTCATCCAGATTCCCGTTATCTTCGACACGCCCGGCCAGGCCGCGCCGGGCTACGCCAGTTCCAACAATCCCGCCCTCGCCGGCATCGCCGGCATCATGGGCCGCATCCGCTACGCGCAAAACCCCAACGGCCGCGAGGCGATCGACACGTTCTACAGCGGCAGCGTCGTGCCCACGGGTTTCGTCGGCACCACGCTGCAGAACCGCGCGATCTTCGACTACCGCGAGCGCCTCCTCAGCGGCGGCCTCAACCACATCGACCAGGTCTTCCAGGTCGGCAATCTCGCCTTCACCCAGGAGCTCTTCGGCGGCCGCGGCGGTCTCGAGATCGCCTACGACCAGCAGCGCACCAAGTCCACGCGCCTCCTGCCGTTTTCCTTCGGCGACAACGGCGGCGGCGCGCCCGGCGGCGGCATCGCCATCGATGTCGCGCAGTACCTTTCCAACGACCAGCCCAACCCCAACGTCGGCCGCCCCTTCATTACCCAGCAAGGCATCACCGACCGCACGCAGCAGGGCCTGCGCGAGGCCTTCCGCGCCACCGCGTTCTACCGCCTCGATCTCGAGGACCGCGGCCGGAAACTCTTCGGCCTCCCGCTCGGCAACCACATCTTCACCGGCCTGCACACGCGGCACCGCAGCGACGCCGCCACGTTCAACTACGCCACCGGCTGGACGAGTTCCACGCGCAACCTCAACGCCAGCGTTTTCCAGGCCACCAACAGCGGCAACTTCCGCACCACCCCCATCGTCGTCCAATACCTCGGGCCCTCGGTGCTCAACGCCGCCACGATCAACGACGTCCGCGTCACCAACGTCGTCGACGCCCGCATGCCCCGCAGCGGCGACACGTACAACGTCAGCTTTTTCGACTTCACCGGCCGCCGCATGGTCACGGAGCCGATGGGCGTTTCCCGTTTCCTCAACGGCAATGCCAAGAGCCGCCAGCTGGTCGGTTCCGAATCCTTCAGCCTCAAGAGCGACTTTTTCCGCAACACGCTCGTGAGTGTGGTCGGCTGGCGCTGGGACCACCTGCGCACGTATTCCAGCATCGGGAACACGCGCAATCCCGACGACTCCCTGAACAACGCGAATCTGCGTTTCGATTCGCGGCCCAACCTCGACGAACGCGGCCGCAACTTCACCTGGAGCACCGTCGCCCGCCTGCCGCGCGCGTTCACGAAACGCCTGCCGCTCGGCATGGAGCTCGGCGGTTTCTACAACTCCTCCGGCAACTTCAATCCGGTCAACGTCCGGACCAACCTCGAGGGCCGGATCATCGACGCGCCCGCCGGCACCACGCGCGAATACGGCGTGCTCGCCGAGTTCCTCGACCGCCGCGTTTCGCTGCGCGTGAACCAATTCCACACCGTCCAGACCAACAGCAGCAACAACGCCCAGGGCGCCACCGGCGGCGTGTACAATTACCCGAGCTTCATGGTCGACCGCTACGTCACCGCCGAGACCCAGGGCATCGCCTTCAACACCATCCCCGGCGTCGTCGCCGCCGGCTACTCGTCCTACCAGCAGCTCTACGCCGCGCTCTTCCAATTGCACCCCGAGCCCACCCGCACGCTGAAAAACATGCGGTTCAACGCCACCGGCACCGCCGTGCTTTCCGACGGCCTCGCCGGCCTTACCGACACCAGCGACCTCGACGCCCGCGGCCTCGAGGCCGAGCTCGTCGGCAACGTCACGCGGCACTGGCGCGTTTCCTTCAACGTCGCGAAACAGGAAACCGTCGTCAGCGGCTCCGCCCAGCTCACGAAGCAGGTCGCCGATGCCATCTACGCCAATCTCGTGAAGTTCAATCTGCTCGGCATCGACCAGGGCCCGGCCTTGCCGGAACGGCAAACCGCCGCCACGCGGTTCGCGAGCAACGTCGGCAATTCCCTCGCGGCCACGCTGGCCCGCGACGGCGCCGTCTCCCCTGAACAACGCAAGTGGCGCGCGAACTTCACCACGACCTACGATTTCCGCGGCTTCGAACATCCGATTCTCAAGGCGATGAGCGCCGGCACCTCGGTGCGTTGGCAGGACAAGATCGCGATCGGCGCGCCCTTCCTCACCGGCCAGGCCCTCAAGGAAAAGATCGTCGCGACGAACAAACTCTACACCAGCACGAGCCAGATCGCGGATAACGATCCCGTGATGCAGACGCAGTTTCCCGACCTCGCGAATCCGTTCTACGGCAAAGAGGAATTGGCCGGGGACTTCTGGGTGACCTACCGCCGCAAGATCTTCAAAAACGTCGACTGGCGCCTGCAGCTCAACGTGCGCAACGCCTGGGGCAACGGCGACGACATTCCCGTTACGGCCAATCCCGACGGTTCCCTTGCCGTCATCCGCATCCCCAACGAAACGCGCTGGACGCTCGCCAGCACGTTCACGTTCTGAGTCCGGTCCGCTTCCTTGCTCCCGTGAAATTCCGCTCCGCCATGCCCGCCGCCTTCCTCTTCGCCGGGCTCGCCCTTGCTTCTGCGGCATTCGCGCCCGCCGCCTCCGCGGCTGCCGCCCGGCCGCCCAACATCGTGCTCATCGTCGCCGACGATCTCGGCTACGGCGACGTCGGTTGCTACGGCGCCACCCGGATCAAGACGCCGCACCTCGACCGGCTCGCGGCGCAGGGCGTGCGTTTCACCTCCGGCTACGCGCCGTCGTCCACCTGCACCCCCACGCGCTACGCCATCCTCACCGGCGAATACGCGTGGCGGCAGCCGGTGAAGAAAACGGGCATTCTCGACGGCGACGCGCCGCTCAGCATCGAGCCGGGCCGGTTGACGCTGCCGGAATTGCTGCGCCGCGCCGGCTACCACACGGGCGTCGTCGGCAAATGGCACCTCGGTCTCGGCGACGGACAGGTCGCCGTGGATTTCAACCGCGAGATCAAACCCGGCCCGCGCGAAATCGGTTTCGACTACAGCCACATCATTCCCGCCACCGTCGACCGCGTGCCGTCCGTGTGGATCGAGAACCACCGCGTCGTCGGCCTCGATCCCGCCGATCCCATCGAAGTCAGCTATCTCAAGAATCTGGGCGACGGACCCACCGGCCTCGAACGCCCCGATTTGCTCAAACAAGGCGCGGACGCCCAGCACTCCGGCGTCATCATCAACGGCATCAGCCGCATCGGTTTCATGAAGGGCGGCCAGGCCGCGCGCTTCAAAGACGAGGAACTCACGTCCACGGTCGTCCGCCAGTCGGTTGCCTTTCTCGAACGCCGCAAGGACGCGCCGTTTTTCCTCAGCGTCGGCCTCTTCGAGCCGCACGTGCCGCGCGTGGCGGAGCCGCCGTTCGAACGCACGAGCGAAACCGGCGTCCGAGGCGATGTGATCCAGCAGCTCGACTGGGCCACCGGCGAAATCATGCGGGCCCTCGACCGCCTCAAACTCGCCGACAACACGCTCGTGATCTTCACCAGCGACAACGGCCCCGTGCTCTTCGACGGCTATTTCGACCGCTCCGTCGAGGACCTCCGCGACCACCGCCCCGCCGGTCCCTGGCGCGGCGCAAAGTACCTCGTCTACGAGGCCGCCTGCCGCGTGCCGCTGATCGCGCGTTGGCCCGCGCGGATCAAGCCGCGCGTTACGGACCAGATCTTCAGCCTCGTCGATCTCCACGCGACGTTGGCGCGGATCGCCGGCGGGCAATCGTCCGCTGCCGTCGCGCCCGACAGTCTCGATCTTTCGCGCGTGCTGCTCGGCGAAACGACGGAGCAGCTCCGCGACCACACGGTGCTGCACGGTTTGTCCAACACGCTCGCGTTGCGCCAGGGCGACTGGAAATTCATCCCCGCCAACGCGACCGCCGCGACCTCCGGCATGGGCAGCGGCGCCAATCCTTCCGATGCGCGTTTCGCCGACAACCGCATCGTCGAACCGCTCCTCTTCAATCTCGCGGCCGATCCCGGCGAACGCACCAACGTGATCGCGCGGCATCCCGAGGTCGCCGCGCAACTCCGCGCCCGCCTGCAAGCGCTCACCGCGCCCGCCGGCCGATGAGGCGTGTCGTCCGCGGGGCGTGGGCCGCGCTCTGCGGCGTCTGGTTGGCCGCGGCCGTTTCCGCGGCGACCTACTACGTCCATCCGGCCGGCGACGACGCGCACGCCGGCACTTCGCCCGAAGCGCCTTGGCAGTCGCTCGATAGGATCAATGCGCAGCGCCTGCAGGCCGGCGACCGCGTGTTGCTGGCGGGCGAGCAAACCTTCGCCGGCCAACTGTCGTTCGCCGGTCTCGCCGGCACCGCCGCGGCGCCGATTGTGTTTTCGAGTTATGCGCCCGCCGGTGCGCCGGCCGATGCCCGCGCGACGATCGATGCGCGCGGCTGCGTGGCGGCGGTGCATTTGAAAAACAGCCGCCATGTGCGCGTGGCCGATCTGGTGCTCACGGCCGACGGCGGCGGAGTCCGCCGCGACCAACTGCCAAAGATGGATCTGCGCTGCGGCGTGCTCATCGAGGCCGATGCGCCGGGCAGCTATGCCGATTTCCAACTCAGCCGGCTGCATGTGCGCGAGGTGTCGTTCGAAGATCGCGGTTTCGTGCGGCCCGCCGCCGACGTGAAGACCGCCAACGGCACCGGCCGTTACGGCTGGGGCATCCGGTTCATCGTCAAAGGCGCGGAAACCCGGCTGGCCGATCTCGTCGTGACCGATTGCCACATCGAAAACGTCGACCACACCGGCCTGAAGTTCACGGCGCCCACCGCCGGCATCCAAAACGTGCGCGTCGAACGCGTCCGCGTTCTCCACTCGGGCGGTCCGGGCGTGCAAATGTCGGGCGTGCGCGGCGGCCGTTTCAGCGCGCTGCATGTCGACCGCTCCGGCAGCATGCGCGACTCCCGCAATTGGGGTCGCGGCAGCGGGCTTTGGACCTGGGGCACGAGCGACGTCGTGATCGAGCACAGCCGTTTCCTCAACGCCAACGGCCCCGGCGATTCCGCCGGCGTGCACATCGACTACCACTGCCGCAACATCGTCGTGCAGCACAACCTCAGCGCCCGCAACGCGGGCGGTTTCTGCGAAGTCCTCGGCAACAATTTCAACTGCGCCTACCGCTACAACGTGAGCATCGACGACGGCCACCGCGTGAAAGGGCAGGGCGGGGCCTTCCAGGAAGGGAAGACGTTTTGGTTGAGCGGTTACGTCGGCTCCGGCCCGCGCCGCGGTCCGTTCAACACCTACTTCTACAACAACACGATTTATGTGGCCGAGGACATCGTCGCCAAATTCGCCGTCGCGCCCACGGCGGAGGGCGTGCTGATCGCGAACAATATCTTCCACGTCCGCGGGCGCAGCCAGATGGTGAAAGGCGACCAGTTCAGCGCCGACCGCGCGGCGGACGGGCCGCTCCCGCGCGTGGTTTTCGAAAACAATCTTTTCCTCCGCGCCGACAATTGGCCGGCCGCGGTGGGCATCGCCGATCGCGCACCGCTGCTGGGCGATCCCGGGTTTGCCCGACCCGGCGGAATCGAGCTCGCCGATTACCTTCCCGCCAACGCCGCCTTGGTCAAAGACCGTGGCCGGCGCATCGCGCCGCTCCCGGGCGACGACGTCGGGCTCACCCTTGGCCTCGCGGTGGCGCACGACATTCTCGGCCGCCCGATCGTCGGCGCACCCGACCTCGGCGCGATCGAACTGCCTTAGTCGCGAGCGAGTTTACCTGCGTACCTCTATGTTTCCTCCCGTTGCCCTCCGCCTCGCCGGTCTCTTGCCGTTTGTCCTTGGGTTGCTCGCCGCCATTGCGGCCGGCGCGGCGCCGGCGTCCCGTCCGCCGAACATCATCGTGATGCTGGCCGACGATCTCGGCTACGGCGACCCGCGTTGTTACAATCCGGCGTCGAAGATCCCGACGCCGAACCTGGACCGGCTGGCGGCGGAGGGCCTGCGTTTCACGGATGCGCATTCGCCGGCCGCGGTGTGCACTCCGACGCGGTACGGTACCTTGACGGGACGGTATTCCTGGCGGACGCGACTGCAGAACATGGTGCTGTGGACGGAGTATGAAGAACCGTTGATCGAGCCGACGCGGGAAACGATTGCGCGGGTGTTGCAGCGCGCCGGCTACCGCACATCGGCGATCGGCAAATGGCACCTCGGTTTGAACTTCGCCAAACCCGGCGGCGGTTTCGCCCGGGGCAAGACGCACCACATGAACGGCCGCGGCGGCACGCGCGACGTCGACTTCACGCAACCGATCCAAGGCGGACCGCTCGCGTTGGGTTTCGACACGGCGTTCCTGTTGCCCGGCGGCAACAACCTCGATCCCCACCTGTTCATCGCGGACGACCGCACGGTCGGCCAACCGACGGTCTGGCGCGAAGCGGCGGCGCCGACGCAACCGGGGACCTCGGGCCTTGAGGTGCACGAAGGCTGGATGACCGAAGGGTGGCGCGACGAAGCGATCGGGTCGACGCTGACGGCGCAGGCCGAGGCCTTCATCGCGGCCAGCGCGCGCGCCGAGCGGCCGTTTTTCCTCTACTTCGCGTCGCAGGCCCCGCACCGCAATTGCACGCCGCCGGATTTCGCGCGGGGCAAGAGCCAGGCCGGCGTGCGCGGCGACATGGTCTGGGAATTCGATTGGAGCGTCGGCCGCGTGCTCGCAAAACTCGAGGAACTGGGAATCGCGGACAACACGCTGCTGATCGTGACGAGCGACAACGGCGCGGTGCCGAAGAGCGACGAAGGCGACGACTTCGGCCACAAGTCCAACGGCGACCTGCGCGGGTCCAAGGGCGGTTTGTTCGAAGGCGGGCACCGCGTGCCGTTTCTCGTCCGTTGGCCGGGCCAGGCGCCGGCGGGCAAGACCAACGACTCCCTCGTCGTCTTGACGGATCTGCTGGCCAGCCTCGCCGAAGCGGCCGGGGCGAAAGCGCCGGCCGGGGCGGGGCCCGACAGCTTCAGTGTGCTGCCGGCCTTGCGCGGCACGGAGATGGACGCCGCGGCGCGTCCGCCGGTGGTGCTGCACTCCGGGGGCGGGCTCTTCGCGTTGCGGCAGGGGCCGTGGAAGCTGCAGCTCGATGCCAAGCAGCAGCCGGCCCAGCTCTTCGACCTCGGGCGCGATCCGCGGGAGGAAAAGAACCTGTTGGCTGCCGAACCGGAGCGCGTGGCGCGGATGGCGGCGGAGTTGGCGCGGATCCGGGCGGCGAAATCCTAGCGCCGGCGCCCCGAGTTTTTCCTTTTTTTACGGGAACCTTCCTTAAAACGGGATTGCGGGTGCCGATAGGCTGCATTTTAACCTCCTCCCATGGCACTGCTTACTCCGAGCGCTTCCGGCGCGGCCCAATCCAACCGTGCGGCGACCCAGAAAAAGTCCGGCGGGATCGTGGCAGCCCAGGCCCTCGCCAAGCAGAAGGCCCTCGAGAAACGATCCAAGACGTACAAGCTGCCGATGGGTGAGTTGGCGATGTTCACCCAGCAGTTGGCCTCCTTGCTCACCGCCGGATTGCCGCTCGTGCAATGTCTGGAGGCCCTGCAGGACCAGACCGAAGATGCGTGTTTCCGGATCGTGATCCGCGATGTCCGCGCCGACATCTCTCAGGGTAACTCGTTCTCCTCTTCCGTCCGCAAGTTCCCGGGCGCCTTCAACACTCTCTTCGTGTCGATGGTCGAGGCCGGTGAAGCGTCCGGCGGTTTGGCGGAAATTTTGATGAAGGTCGCCGGCTACTTCGAGTCGACCGTCAAGCTGACCAAGAAGGTAAAGTCGGCGATGACCTACCCGATCGCCGTCATCGGCCTCGCGGTCGCGCTGGTCAACGTGCTGCTCATCTTCGTGATCCCGGTGTTCGCGGCGATGTTCGCGGACTTCGGCGCCAAACTGCCCGCGCCGACGCAGTTCCTGATCGATCTTTCCGATTTCATGAAGGCCTACTGGTGGGCCATCGGCCTCGGCTGCTACGCCACTTGGTGGGGCCTGAGCAAATTCACCGCCACGCCCAACGGCCGCCGCACCAAGGACCACTTCCTCGTCCGCGCGCCCATCTTCGGAAATTTGATCCACAAGATCGCGCTCTCCCGTTTCTGCCGCACCTACGCGACCCTGATCCGTTCCGGCGTGCCGATTTTGCGCACCCTCGAGATCGTCTCGGCCGCCTCCGGCAAGGTCCAGATCGAGGATGCCTGCGAGGAAATCGCCAAACACGTCAGCCAAGGCGGCCAGGTTTCCGAGATTCTCGCCTCGAATCCCTTCTTCCCGCCGATGATGAAGCACATGGTGAAGGCCGGTGAATCCACCGGCAACGTCGACGGCATGATGAACAAGATCGCCGATTTCTACGACGTGGAGTGCGAGGCGACGGTCGCCGCGCTCACTTCCCTCATCGAGCCGATGCTCATCGTGTTCCTCGGTATCGTCGTCGGCGGCATCGTCATGGCGATGTTCCTCCCGATCTTCCAGCTGGGTGCGGTCGCGGGCGGCATGCAGTAAACCGGCCGCGGTGCGGGTGGTTTGACATCGCGTCCCCCGTTCCGGAACGTCGCCGGCTCCGTTTTTCCGCCCCATGCCTTCCGTTCTCATCGTCGACGACCTCGTCTCCATCCACGAGATGCTGGAGGCGGTCATCCAGCCGACGGGTTTCGCGACCTCGTTCGCGACGGACGGCGAGAAAGCCCTCGTCCGCTACAAGGCCGAGAAATTCGACCTCGTCCTGGCTGACATCGACATGAAGCCGATGGACGGCATCACGCTGCTGAAACAGCTGAAGCTGTACGACCCCAACTGCGTCGTCGTGATCATGACGGCCTACGCCTCCACCGAGAGCGCGGTCCAGGCCCTGAAGTACGGCGCCTTCGACTACCTGCAAAAACCGTTCCGCGTCGACGAGCTGATCGCGACGCTGCGGCGGGGATTGGAATTCCGGAAATTCCAGGCCGAGCGCCTCGGCGCCGGGATGGTGCCCGCCGCCAAATCGGCCGACATCGATTCGCGGCTCGTTGGCAAGAGCCCGAAAATCACCAAGCTCATCGCGCAGGTGAAGAAACTCGCCACCGTCCGCACCCCGGTGCTGCTGATCGGCGAAAACGGCACCGGCAAGAGCGCGGTGGCCGAGATTCTCCACGGCGCGAGCGGCACGCCCGATTCAGCGCTCGTGCGCATCGACTGCTCGCTCAGCTCCGAGGCCAATTTCCGCGCCGGCCTGCTCGGCGAAAACGGCGAGGGCGGCGCCTGGGTCAAGCAGGCCAAGAACGGCACCTTGTTTCTCCAGCATCTGCAATGCCTTGGCGTGCCGGTGCAAAAGGAACTCGTCAGCGTGCTGCGCAACACGGCCCATGGCTTCCGGCTCGTCTGCACCACGAGCGCGGATCTCGAGCTCCTGGTCGACGAGGGGAAATTTCACGACGAGCTTTTCTACCGCGTCGCGTCTTTGCCCCTGCAGATGCCGCCGCTGAGGGAACGCCGCGAGGACATCCCGCTGCTGGTGAAAAGCTATTCGATCCAGGCCGCCAACCCGCTCTTCGACGCCAACCTGATCGAGTTCACCGACGATGCCATGGCCGTGCTGCAGGCCTACCACTGGCCGGGCAACCTGATCGAGCTCGTGCAGGTCGTGACCAAGATCGCGGGCACGACGGAATCGCGGGTGGTGACGTCGCAGCAATTGCCGCTGCGCCTGCGCGAATTGAAACATTGGCCCTCGCTGGCCGAGTATCTGGTCGGCCAGGAAAAGCAGTACATCGACCTCGTGCTCCACGCCTGCCGCGACGACAAAGCCGCCGCCGCCAAGGTGCTCGGCATCGACGTGGCGAAGATGGGCTGAGGGCGCGCCGCAGACGCGGCGCGCGGTTGAAAGGTGAAAGCGCGAAGTTGAAAGTCGGACTTCGTGCATCGGCACCGCGTGGCGGATTCGGCGTCTGCCCGGGTCGTGCTTTCAACCTTCACCTTTCAACTTGAGTCCGCGCGGCGCCGCGGCGCCGCGCTAGCGCGCAAAAACCAAGATCGTCGACGCGGCGCAGATCGCGACGTGCTGGCGGCCGTCGAGCTCGAAGGTCACCGGATTTGCCATGATCGAGCCGCCGGCCTGGAAGCGCCACCGCGGTTCGCCGCTTTTGGCGTCGAGGGCGAAGAACCAACCTTCGCGGCTGCCGCCGAAAACCAAGCCGCCTGCCGTCGACATCAGGCCCGCCATCGAGGCCGTGTTGAGCGGGAATTCCCAGCGCAGCTGACCGGTGCGGAAATCGAGCGCCTTCACCACGCTCTGCGGTTCGTTCCCTGCCGGGTTGCGGAAATCGCCGCCGAGGTACGGCGCGCCGGGCACATAGGGCTGCGGCAGGCGGTAGAAGATGTCGGCGTTGTTCACCGTCGCCTGCACGTAGAACAAACCGTTCGCCGGATCGAAGGTCGGGCTGAACCAATTCGTCGCCCCGCCCATCCCCGGCAGCACCGCGGTGCCGGCGGCGCTGGGCGCGGCCGCGGGATCCGCGATCGGCCGGCCCTGGGCGTCGATGCCGCGGGCCCAGGTTTGCGGGGCAAAGGGCGTGGCGAGGAGGAATTCGCCCGTCTCGCGATCGAGCACGTAGTAGAACGCGTTGCGGTTGGCCTGGACAACGAGCCGCCGCGGCCGGCCCCGGAATTCCGCATCGACCAAAACCGGGATCTGGTTCGACGCGCGGTCGTGCAGGTCGTGCGGCGTGTGTTGGAAGTGCCACCGCAACTTCCCGGTGTCGGGATCGAGCGCGAGCAAACTGCAGGAGTAAAGGTTGTCGCCGGCGCGGCCGCTGCCGTCGAGGTCCGGGCCGGGATTGCCGGTGCCCCAATAGAGCAGATTGAGCGCGGGATCGAAGGTGCCGGTGACCCACGTGGGCGCGCCGCCGGTTTTCCAGCTGTCGCCGGTCCAGGTGTCGTGGCCCGGTTCGCCGGGACCGGGCACGGTCCAGAAACGCCACGCGCGTTTTCCGGTCGCGGCATCGTAGGCGTCGAGAAATCCGCGGATGCCGTACTCGCCGCCGGCAATGCCGACGACGATCTTGTCCTTCACGGCCAGCGGCGCGCCGGTGATCGAGTGGCCGGTCTTGTAGTCGGCGACGACGATGTCCCAGCGCTCGCGGCCCGTGTTCGCATCGAGCGCGACGAGGTGGCAGTCGTAGGTGGCGAGGTAGAGCGTGTCGCCGAGCACGGCGAGGCCGCGGTTCACCGGGCCGCAGCAGCCTTGCACATCGGCGGGCAGGGGCCGCCGGTAAGTCCACAGCGCGCGGCCGGTGCGGCCGTCGATGGCGGTGACGATATTGGGGCGTTCGGTGACGTAGAGGATGCCGTCGAGGACGAGCGGCGAGCACTCGAGTTTGCCGGCGGCTTCGCGGGCCTGGTAGATCCACTTGGCTTTGAGTTCGCCGACGTTGCCGGGCGTCAATTCCCGCAGCGCCGAGTGGCGGTGGCCGTTGTAGGTACCGGAGTAGGTGAGCCAGTTGCCCGGTTCGGCGGCGGCGTTGACGAGACGGGAATACGGCACGTCGACCTGCGCGTGCAGCGAGGTTGCGCCCACAGCGAGCAGGGCGAGCCCCGCGCAGGCGAAACGGAAAAACGGATACGGCGGGCGGTTCATGGGCGGCGCAGGGAAACGAGGAAGGCGACGACGTCGTCGATTTCCGCCGGAGCCAAGAGATCGCCGTAGGCCGGCATGGGAGAGAAACCGCGGTCCTTGTGCAGGGCGGCGAGGTCGGCTTTGAAGACGGAGTGGATGCGGCCGGAGGCCTCGCGGAGCTGGAGGGAAAACGAGTCCTCGTTCAGCCGCACGCCGGCGAGAGTGCGGCCGTCGCGCAGCACGGCGCGGACGAAGAGGAAGTTTTCCGGCAGGCTGACGTCGGAGCGGTAGGGCGTGGCGCTCTGCGGCAGATCGGCGGCGGGTTCGAGCAGGGCGCGGCGCAGGTAGCCGGCGCTGCGGCGTTGGCCGATGCGCGTCAGATCGGGACCGAAGGCGCCGCCGCGGCCCGCGACGGTGTGGCAGGCGGTGCAGCCGCCCTTGGTGGCGAAGAGGTGCGCGCCGCGGGCGGGATCGCCGGGCACGGGTTCGACCGGCAGGCGGCCGAGGGCGCGGACGAAGGCGGCGAGCTGCGCGATTTCCGCGGCGCCCAGTTTGGACGCGGGCATTTCCGTGCCGCCGATCCCTTGCGCGATGAGGCGGAGGAGGGCGAGGTCGTCGGCTGCGCGGGGCAGGGCGGGGACGGCGAGGGTGGGGCCCTTGCCGCCCTCGCCCTTGGCGCCGTGGCAAAGCGCGCAGTGGACCTGGAAGAGTTGGGCGCCGGCGGCGAGGTCGGCGGGCGTTCGGGGTAAAACCAGACCGGCGTCGACGGCGGCCGGAGCGCCGCGGTGCGAGTCTTGGGCCGACAGGGGAGCGGCGGGCGGGATTAAGACACAGAGCGCGAACAGGCCTGGGGCGAGGCGTCGGGGCACGGGCGGACGCTGGGTGGTTTGGCCGCGGGCGGCGAGCCTTCGTCCGCGGGAAAATTGCGCCGCGGGCGCGGCCGGAATGCCGGGGCCGGTGCGCCGGCCGCTTTCCCGCTTGCCGCGCGTTTCCCCGCTCTCAACTCTCGCCGAAATCTACGCTCATGCCCAAGCGCCCTGACCTGAAGTCCATCCTCATCATCGGTGCCGGTCCCATTGTGATCGGCCAGGCTTGCGAGTTCGATTACTCCGGCACGCAGGCCTGCAAGGCGCTCCGGGAGGAAGGCTACCGCGTCATTTTGGTGAATTCCAATCCGGCGACGATCATGACGGATCCGGAATTCGCCGACGTCACCTACATCGAGCCTCTGACGCTCGAGATTTTGGAAAAGATCATCGCGGCGGAGCGCCCCTCGGCACTGTTGCCGACCCTCGGCGGGCAGACGGCGCTGAACCTGTCGATGGAGCTCAACAAGGCCGGCGTGCTGGCCAAGTACGGCGTCGAGATGATCGGCGCCAAGCCCGAGGCCATCACGAAGGGCGAGGACCGCGAGATCTTCAAGCAGTGCATGCTCAAGATCGGCCTCGATGTCGCGAAATCGCGCACCGTTAAGTCGATGCAGGAGGCCCGCGAAGCCGCGGACATGCTCGGCGCCTTCCCGCTGATCATCCGCCCGTCCTTCACGCTTGGCGGTTCCGGCGGCGGCATCGCCTACAACAAGGAAGAGTTCGAGCAGATCTGCGCCAACGGGCTCGACCTCTCGCCCGTGCACGAGGTGCTCGTCGAGGAATGTCTGCTCGGCTGGAAGGAGTACGAGATGGAGGTGATGCGGGATCACAAGGACCAGTGCGTCGTGATCTGCGCGATCGAGAATTTCGACCCGATGGGCGTGCACACCGGCGACTCGATCACGGTCGCGCCGGCGATGACGCTGACGGACAAGGAGTATCAGGTGATGCGCGACGCGTCGTTCGCGGTGATCCGCGAGATCGGCGTCGAGACGGGCGGGTCGAACATCCAGTTCTCCGTCGATCCCGAG